>PPCM01000097.1_pt1 | contig 144606 bp, 136 predicted proteins | sample 1555541 | NCBI WGS metagenome assembly PPCM01 (sample SAMN05284479, study PRJNA326546) | Marine sediment metagenome, whole genome shotgun sequencing project. | isolation source: marine sediment | place: Germany: Wadden Sea | collected 2012-09-05
AAAACAAAAAATCTTCGTGAGAGTGAAACTTATTTGCTCACATTGATAAATACCTTACCTGATCTTGTTTGGCTCAAGGATGAGAATGGTCTCTATCTTTCCTGTAACGCGAGATTTGAAAGGTTTTTTGGGGCTAAAAAAGAAGAGATTGTAGGAAAGACTGATTATGATTTTGTAGATAAAGAATTGGCTGATTTTTTTCGTCAACATGATAACAAGGCTATGGTGACGGGAAGAGCAGTTGTTAACGAAGAAACAGTAGTCTACGCAGATGACGGGCACAGTGAGTTGCTTGAGACTGTTAAGACACCAATGTTTGGAGAAGATGGTTCTCTCATCGGTATACTAGGTGTTGCTCGAGACATAACAGAGCGAAAGAAGATGGAAACTCAATTGCAACAGACAAGCAAGTTAGAGGCCATTGGGCGATTAGCTGGTGGGGTGGCTCATGACTTAAATAATATTCTTTCTGGAATAGTGAGTTATCCTGAACTGTTACTCTTGAAATTGCCGCCAGAGAGTGAAATAAGGCAACCTATTCAAATGATACAAGAGTCAGGCCAACGTGCTTCCGAGGTGGTCGCTGATTTACTGACTGTAGCTCGAGGAGTTGCTAGTACTCGAGAAATTTCAAGTTTGAACAGTTTGGTAGAACAATTTCTTGTCCTACCTGAATATGAAGGAATTAAACGTTCTAATAGTAATGTTACATGCGACGTTAAACTCGAGCCAGAATTGCTAAATTTCTCTTGCTCTCCTGTTCATGTTATGAAATGCCTGATGAATTTGGTTGCCAATGCTTTTGAAGCGATAGGTGATGGAGGCAGTGTTGAAATCACCACGTACAATTGTTACGTCGAACAACCAAATGCTGAAAATCAATATATGGCAAAAGGTGAATATGTAGTTCTGAGAGTAGCGGATACAGGTGAAGGGGTTTCTGATGAAGACATAAAGTTTATTTTTGAACCATTTTACACAAAAAAGAAGATGGGCAAAAGCGGAACAGGTTTGGGTCTTTATATTGTCTGGAATACAGTGCAGGATCATCAAGGCGGTGTGTTAGTTGATTCAACAGATGCTGGAACCCAAATTGATCTTTATTTCCCTGCATCCCGTGAAAATCTCAGTCCACTGCAAGAAAATGTTGATATTGAGACCTTCAAAGGAGAACGTCAAAAGGTTTTAATTGTTGATGATGAGCGATTGCAAAGAGACGTTGCTAGCCAAATACTCGAATTTTTGAATTATGATGTGAGTCTTGCTCAATCAGGAGAAGAGGCAATTGAGATGCTGCACAATAAAGCAGTAGACTTGGTTCTTCTTGATATGTTGATGGTGCCAGGTCTTAATGGTCGTCAGACGTATGAAAAGATTGTTAAACATAATCCCAATCAAAAAGTTATTCTCGTGAGCGGTTTTTCAGAAAATGATGAAGTGAAAGCTGCTATTCAACTTGGTGCTATTGGATTGATAAAAAAACCGTATACAATGAATACGATTGGAAAGGTCGTTAAAGAGTGTGTTCTGTAATGATTGATAGAATAGTGCTTTTGTTGTTTTCGGATAGACGTTGAAACTTAATACCTGTGATGTTGTAGTCTTCTAATGGTAGATCGTAAATCACTTCTCCTAGAACATAAATGGGCTTTCGACCAGAAGGTGTTTTAAAAGATAGGATGAGAAGCTTGCCTGCATGATGTTGTTCGTTGTTTGGTCTATAATAACATAGCCCAGTTTCACTTAAGTTAATTGTCATGCCCCTGATGTTTATGTGATCATTGCACTCGTCAATTGGGATATGGAAAAACGGGCGTGGGGTTCGGCGTTTGTCTATTTGCATCGCTTTTGCTTTTGTTGGATATGTAAGTTGTTATAGTAATTAGAATATCTGTGTTATTCATTAGCTAACCAGATGAATAATATCAAGAGGTTGGGTGATTATTTACTGTATCTTTACGTTAGTGAAGGTTGAGCAGATCGTGGGCAAGTTTATTAAGTTCTTTCTTGTTTTGCTTAGTATGACAAAGCGCTGTCTGAAACTATATTTTCGATCATGTGTTGATTCAGCGATGACAGTTGTTGGATTTGAATACCTGTTGTACTACAATTGTCTAATTGTAAATCATGAATCACTTCTCCCAAGTAGTGTGCTTTTTTTTGAGAAAAAGGATCGTTGAAAGATAATATCAGTAGTTTTCCTTTGTTGTAACTACGGCTATCAGGGCGAGAACAACAGAGACCGCTTCCACTCAAATTAATTGTCGTTCCTTCGATATGAGTTTTCCCATCAAAAACATGAATAGGGATGTTCATAATCGGTCGTGGTTCTTTTCGGTTATCCCTTTGCATAATCAGCCTCCTCTTCAAGCTTATACTTATATTACTACGTATTCGCATAGAAAGATCAACAGGAGATGGCAGTCTTTACTATCTCTTTACCTTTAGGTGGTTTCTGAGGGGTGTTAGCTGTCTTTAGAGACAGTGGGGATAATAATTGTGAGCAAGATGGTTGCAAAAACTATTAGTGATGCGATCACAGCAAGAACTATGGTGTTTTCAACTTTGAGAAAGGCGAGGCCAAAACCAGCCCACATAAAAAGTATGGCAACTATTTTGATAGATAATCTGACACCACCAGTTTCTTGATATTCTCGAATATATCTGCCAAGAATTTTATGCTCGCAGAGCCAATTATGGAATTTGTCTGAACTTTGAGCAAAACACCATGCAGCAAGGAGTAGTAGCGGGGTGGTTGGCAATCCCGGCAGAACAATGCCAAGTGTTCCGACTATGACGGAAATGCAGCCAAGAGTTATAAGAAGAATCTTTTTCATGGTACGACGATACAAAACTGAAAAAGATTCTTCATTATTTTTTTACTGGTTTGTTTATTCAAATGGGTGGTCCATCTTAAGCTATTGCTGCTTCGGAGAGCTTTTCGCCAATCGCCTCGGCTTCTTTCACAAGTTCCGGCTGTGCTGATATCCGAATGTCAGGGGTCTGGTTGCAGGCACGTAGGTAGTGGGTTTCTTCAAAATAGTTAAGAAACTCAAAAAAGAAATTATAGCGGCTAAAGATCTCGTCATACATTTCATCTGGTGCGCCTTGAGTCTGGATAAAAACAAACTTTTTACCAGCTGGTAGACGGTGTTTAACTTCGTTTTCCATGAAATTAGGATTGAGAAAAGAGTAGCTACGATCAATAAATCCTTTCAATTGAGCTGAAATGTCTCCCCAGTAAACTGGGGTGGCCATAATGATAATATCAGCTTGAGAAACATCTTCGAGTACCTGGGTTAAGTCATCTTTTAGAATACAGATTTCACTTTTGCCTTTACATGCCATACATGCTTGGCAACCCTTGAAGGTGAGTTTGTTTAAATTGTGATTGATAATCTCTTTGTTGTCACTTTGAACTGTATTGGAAATGATATCGGCAATAGCTGAGCTGTTAGCATTTTTTCTTGGGCTGCCTAGAAGTGAAACTATTTTCATTGTGTCTCCTTGTGGGTAGTCTACTTTTGTAGAAAATTTTTCAATAATTTAACGTTTTCTATATCTATTTCGATGGATACATTACGCCCCGTTCTATGTAGTGTAATGAGGCCTACATGTTTTAATTCTTTTATATGGTGGGACAAAGTTGAAGGGGCAATACCCAATCTTTTTGCCATATCGAGTTGACATGCTTCTGCCTGGTCAACATCACTTTCACATTTTAGCCCAGGTTCCAAGTTTTCCATTAACTCAAGAAAGATTTGTAGTCTTTTGGGATTAGATAAGGCCTTGAAGATGTCAGCGTAATTTTCTATAAGAGATTTTGTTATCATTTTATATTCTATAGTTCGAAGTTTTTCGAATTATAGAATGAGTTGCTTCTGGTGTCAAGTAAGGTGTTAGTCTCTCATCAATATTGATAAGTGAATATGTGTTAAGGTGTTGTTATCTTTGTTTAAAAGATAGAGGTGTGGGAGGGTGGCTTGCATGATTCTTTTATTTTTGTTATATATATGTCTCTTAATACAATCTTGAAAGGCTCAGAAAGTTATTCTGGTTTACCTATTTTAATTCTGTGTAATTTAAAATAAATATTTTGGAAGGGAATTGTGGCTTCTTTACCTGTTGTTGTATCTGTACCCCATGGAGGCGATGTTGTTGCCCCCGAATTACTTGACAGAACACTGTTAACACAAGAGGATATCTTCAGTGATGGAGATCCGCTGACCCGCCAATTGTATGATTTTCGTTCAGAAGTTGCTTTCCTGTGTGAAACGCCCATAGCTAGAGCAACAATAGATTTAAACCGCCCACCTACTTCAGTCCCCCCTAAAAATATCGACGGTGTTGTGAAGAGTCATACGACCTTTGGTAAACGAATTTACTATAAAAATAAGGTGCCAAAGCAGGATACCCTCAACTTATTATTGAATAAATACTACGTCCCCTTTCACCAACGACTCTGGCGGTGTAGCCGTAGATCTGACATTTTTTGTGGTTTGGATTGTCATACCATGCTTGATCAAGCTCCAGTTATAAGTGCTGAACATGGTAAAAAACGCCCGTTTATCTGTTTGAGTAACAATGGTGATATCATGGGTGAAAAAGTTGAAGGACAGCGATTAACCTGCCCACCAGAACTGATTAATTCATTAGCTTTGTTTTTGAGAAAGGAATTTCCTGCTGAAGCAGACAATATTCTTTTAAATGAACCGTTTCGCGGGGGGCATATTGTAAGAGAGCATAGTAAAAATCTTCCATGGATTCAGGTTGAATTAAATCGTAGTGCATATCTGGATGAACGGTGGTTCGATGAAGAAAGTCTAACTGTTTGTCAGAGTCGTGTCAGATTTTTACGAGATAAATTGTTTTCTGCAATTAGCGGGTTTGTAAATTACAATTTCTTGACTGAGAATATAAAAAGTGCTGTGTAAGGGGTGTTGCTTGTCTTTCACAGTAGAGCTACCGTTTCAACTGCTGTTCTATCACTTCCTTTAGTTACCTTGTGTATATCTATATAATTGTAAATTTATAAAAGTCTGATTGTTTTACGTCCACAGATCAAATTTATTACCAACTACTTTTTTATTCAATAACGTGTCGATTGAGTCACTTTTCTAACCTTTGTTGTGACGGTCTAATTATTCTTAACGTTTAATCTCATTAGGATGTTGTAGCTGGGTGGATTTTGTATATCACTTTTTATCTATCATTTCTGATGAAAGATAAGCTTAATGTAAATGATTATTATTCTTGACGCGATGGTTGAGGTCGTATATATAAAATTGAGATATTCATAATTCCTTATGAATTTTAGACTGAAAAAATATGTAATTAAGTTGTTTGGATAAACTATTGTTGCTAGTGAGTTAATTTCACAGGCCAAATGTTATTTTGTGTTTGATTTTTTTATTAAATAAAGGCTTTAATTTTAAAGGTGTAAATAGTTGCCAGTTGTGGAACTTCAATTGTGTGAGGTTTAGATGATAAGCCAATATCCGGCGAAAATCTTTCGGTTTTATGTAGATGGGTTTAAGCGTATGACCCTCGGCAAAACTTTGTGGAAGATAATCTTAATAAAATTATTCGTAATGTTTGCGGTGTTAAAGGTGTTCTTTTTTGAAAACTACCTCAATGCCAATTTTGATACGGATCAGGAAAAGGCCAGCCATGTGATGGAGCAGATCACAGAAAGGCCGGGTAAAGATTAAATAATAAAGTGGCTCTGTGGTTTTATAGAGTCAAATTAGTTAATGGAGGTAGAATCGGTAGTAATGAGGCTGTCGATTCTGTCTTTCAAGTAAACGGAGGGAGTATTCATGGGTGAAATTGATCTGACTATGGTGAACTGGGCGAGAGCACAGTTTGCTTTGACAGCGATGTATCACTGGATTTTTGTCCCGCTCACCTTGGGACTTTCGTTTCTCTGTGCGTTTTTCGAGTCTATTTATGTTAAGACCGGAAAAGAGGAATGGAAAAACATTACCAGATTCTGGATGACCTTATTTGGAATTAACTTTGCAATCGGTGTTGCAACCGGAATTATTCTTGAGTTTGAGTTTGGTACTAACTGGTCAAACTACTCGTGGATGGTTGGTGATATCTTTGGTGCACCACTTGCAATCGAAGGTATTTTTGCATTTTTCCTTGAAGCAACGTTCTTTGCTGTGATGTTCTTTGGCTGGAATCGTGTTTCTAAGGGTTTTCATCTCTTCTCAACATGGATGGTAGCGATTGGCTCCAATCTTTCGGCTCTCTGGATCTTAGTGGCAAACGGTTGGATGCAGTTTCCTACTGGAATGGCTTTCAATCCAGAGACTGTACGTTTTGAGATGGAAAATTTCTGGGCGGTATTGTTTTCCCCTGTGGCAATTTCTAAATTCACCCATACAACAGCTTCCAGTTTCATGGTTGGTTCTCTTTTTGTTATTACCATTTCAAGTTGGTATTTGCTGAAAGGGCGTCATATTGACATGGCGAAAAAATCGATCATAGTTGCTTCGATTTTTGGATTGTTGGCAACAGGCTACACAGCCCTTACCGGTGATGAATCTGCTTACTCTAATGCTTCTACTCAGCCTATGAAACTGGCTGCTTATGAAGGACTTTGGGATGGCGAAGAAGGTGCTGGTATTGTTGCACTTGGTTTTCCTAATCGAGCTAAGAAGCCCGGTAATGATGAAGAACCTTTTCACTTTGAAGTGTCTATCCCAAAAGGTTTAGCTTTGCTTGCCAACCGTGATCTCAATGGTTTTGTGCCAGGTATTAATGATCTGGTTTACGGAAATGAGAAGTATGGCATTATGTCTGCTGCTGAAAAGATGGAAAAAGGTAAGGCCGCAATTGCTGATTTAACTGCTTATAAAATAGCAGGTAAAGATGGTGATGAGGCAGCCGCAGCGGTAGCTTTAGAAAAGTTTAAGGTCAATCAAGACTATCTTGGTTACGGTTATCTCAAAACTCCGGAAGAAACAGTGCCACCTGTGGTTGAAACTTTTTATGCCTTTCATATAATGGTGTATTTGGGGACGTTCTTTCTTTTCCTCTTTGCGCTCTTTTTGATGGCAGGTCTTAAAGGAACTCTTCTTGAGAAAAAATGGTTACTTCGTTTAGGTGTGCCATCATTCTTTCTTGGTTTAATTGCATCTCAATCTGGTTGGGTTGTGGCCGAGGTTGGTCGTCAGCCATGGGCTATTCAGGGACTTATGCCAGTTTCTGTGGCTACAACTAATATTGGCGCAGGCCATGTAATGGCAACATTCTTTATCTTCCTGTTTATTTTTACTGCACTTTTGATTGCTGAAATTGCAATTATGCTCAGACAAATCAAAATTGGACCGGAGGGCGCATAACATGATAGGTAATCTTGATCACGCAACTTTACAGCAGATTTGGTGGCTTCTGGTTGCCGTTGTCGGCTCTCTTTTTCTCTTTCTAACGTTTGTGCAGGGTGGTCAGAGTTTGCTCTGGCAACTAGGTAAGAACGAGACCGAAAAATCACTGATTGTGAACTCACTTGGTCGTAAGTGGGAGCTAACATTTACTACGCTTGTGCTCTTTGGTGGAGCGCTTTTTGCAGCCTTTCCACTCTTTTATTCCACTAGTTTTGGTGGTGCTTACTGGGTGTGGATGCTTATTCTGTTCACCTTTATTCTTCAGGCAGTAAGTTATGAGTATAGAAAAAAACCTGCCAACATATTTGGCTCTACCGTTTATGAAATATTTATGTGGATTAACGGTGTTGTTGGTATTCTCCTCATAGGTGCAGCTGTTGGTACTTTCTTTACAGGTTCCAACTTTACCCTGAATCTTTTTAATCAGGTGACCTGGACCCACCCTCTTCGTGGTGTTGAGGCCGCTTTCTCTCTCTTTAACCTCTCTTTTGGTCTGTTTCTAGTCTTCAATTCCCGTGTACTAGGCTCTATGTACATATTGAATAACGTCGACTTTACAGGCATGGTTGAGTTTGAGGATCGTGTACGTAAGGCGTGTTTGGTAAATCTGATTTGTGCATTACCGTTTCTTCTGTATGTGCTAGTTTCTCTCCTGTTCATGGATGGTTTTGGAGTTGCAGAGGACGGAACTGTGAGCATGGTTTCAGGTAAATACCTTGCAAACCTTCTGGCAATGCCATGGTCTCTTGGTTTGCTTCTTGTTGGTCTTGTGTTGGTTGTGTTTGGCGTTTTTGTTACCTCGTTTAAGAGTAGCAAGCGTGGCATCTGGTTTGGTGGTCTTGGAACTGTTTTGGTTGGCCTTGCTGTGTTTTTTATTGCTGGCTATAACGGAACCTCTTTTTATCCATCGAATGCTGATTTGCAATCAAGTTTGACCATTTATAACGCATCTTCAAGTCATTTTACCCTTACTGCAATGACCTATGTTGCTATCGGTATCCCATTTGTGCTTGGCTATATCGTTTACGTTTGGTACCAGATGGATAAACGCGAAATTAGTCTTGAAGATCTGGATGACAAGAAAGCTTACTAGTAGAGTAGAAATTCTTTTCCTGCTTTTAAGGAAAAGAATTTCGTAACGACACTTGTCTAGCTATGCTGGGTTAGTGGTTCTAATAATTACTGTAAATTATCCAGCAAAGCTGGATTGGGGTTGGAGTTATATCTCTAATGAGAGTTATTAGCGCCCCCCAGCCTTGTCACTGAGGTAGAGTTAAACAAAAGGAGGAATCAATATGATACCATTTTTACTTGTAAGTTGGGGTGTAGTGATTTGGGCTTCCTACAAACTTTCAGTTTATGCTCTTGATAAGAGTAATAACTTATAGATTAACGAGTAATAACTTTAGTCGTACCCAAAAAAGCCGTCATAGTTGACGGCTTTTTTGGTTTTTTCTGTTGTGTCAAGCTGAATCATCGTTGTCTTTGCAGGTTTAGTTTCGGCCTGCATTGTTTGTCATCATATATTTCTAAATTTTCAGTCTTTTCTTAATCATTTCTGTGGTATCTCAACCGTTGGATGGTGTATCTATATATTATAAAGAGTAAGGGATACATATCTCTAATTTCATAACCTCATTATATAAGGTTGATTATGTCAGTCTGGAAAAGCAAAACTATATCTTCGGTTAGCTGGAATCTGCTGCTTATCACAATTGGTTCATTGATCTATAGTATAGGGGTAAAGAGTATTATTGTGCCCCAGAATTTCATCACCGGTGGTATAACCGGTGTCAGTTTATTAGTTTATTATTTTACCAACATATTGTCACCGGGTATATGGTATTTCATAATTAACACACCCCTGTTTCTTATTGGTTGGAAACTTGTAAGTAGGCGCTTTTTTCTCTATAGCCTGTATGGAATGGTTGTCAGTTCCATATGGTTCGACTTGATCACATTTACCATACCGCTTCATGATCCTTTCCTGATTATGTTAGCTGGCGGTACGGTTGTTGGTGCAGGAGCAGGAATAGTCTTTCATTCGTTAGGGTCATTGGGTGGTAACGATGTAATCGCCATTGTCCTGTATCAGAAGTATAACATCCGCATGGGAACCTTCTTTTTCTATTTTAACTTGGTTCTTTTTGCATTCTGTTTCGGGGTTCTAAATTTAGAGATCGTTCTCTATTCGTTGGCTATGAGTTTTGTGACCTCCTTTGTGCTCGAACAAGTGTTGACGATGTTCAATCAAAGGAAAATGGTACTAGTAATCTCTGAATCTCCAGAAGTTATTGCAGGTGACATCAAAGAAAAACTCAACAGAGGCGTTACTTACTTAGATGGTAGGGGGGCTTACTCTGGCCAAGAAAAAACTATTATTCTGACAGTGGTTCATAATTATCAATTGAAGCAACTGGAATCAATTGCCTTTCAACATGACCCAGCTGCATTTATGATTACAGAAAACACTTTTAATGTTCTGGGCAAAGGCTTTTCCAGACTTAAAGTATATTAATATTCTTTAAGTCTGGTGGTAACAGCTGTTTGTGATCTAACTGAACTGCTTAATGATGTTGAAAACAGAATAATTAGAGGCTGCTATTTAAGACGAGCTGTAATTAAAGAATCTATCTTTAACTAGTTGTATCTATCACAATGAGATCGCACTTTTCCTTTGCAAAGAACTCAAGTGTGTCTTCCAGCTCTATTCTTGCCTGATCTTTTTCCTGTAGTAGTTCACCATTAATTTTAACACTTCCTGAGGTGACATAGACAAAGATCTTTCTGTCTTTATTAGTTTCATATGGAATTGTTTCACCTTTATCTAATACGCCACGATAGATAGTAGCGTCGCTATTCATTGAGACAGCATCTTGTTTATCCTCACCTGATGCGACAGGAAAGAGGCAGTTTCTGTAACTTTCGACAGAATATTGTTTCTGTTCATAAGACGGAGGAACACCTTTTACTCTTGGATAAAGCCAGATCTGATAAAGTTCTAGCGGTTCTGTGCCAAGATTATGTTCAGAGTGTGTCAAACCTGTTCCTGCGGACATACGTTGTACGTCTCCAGCGATAACCTTGCCTTTATTGCCCATGCTGTCTTTATGGCTTATTTCCCCGTTTAATATGATTGTGACAATTTCCATTTCTTCATGGGGGTGAGTGCCAAAGCCTGTATCGGGTTCGATGATATCATCGTTGAATACCCGCAGTTTGCCATGATTCATGTTTTCTGGATCATAGTAGTTTGAAAATGAAAAGAGCCAATAGGTTTTTAGCCAGTCAATGTCATTGAAATGTCTGTCGCTCGCTTTGATGTTTTTTATCATATCATCCCTCATTGGGTGGTTTGGTATAGTTGCTTAGTTTCTTATGTAAAATAATAGTGATTGTTAATCTGAATGTCACTGGAGAGCTTTTGTAAGTGAGAAAAGACTGAAGAATCAACCTGTTGGAAGAAGGTGGGGTTTGTTGAAATTGCGACTGTCAGAAAAAAATGAATTAAGCATCTTAAAGTTCTGGTATTTGCTGAAAATAGTGGTAAGAATTGTAAGATGAATTGTAAAAAAATTGCATTTTTGTGAGATATTAAAATTTTTCAAAACGGTGTATTGAAAATACCCGTTGATGGATTTGCCTCATGTACATTCAAGATAGTGAAGTCCTTTTCGCCAATTTCACCTACAGCAAAGATTATTATTATTTCCTCTATGTAGGTGATCTCAAAAACTACAGCCTCAACTACTTCATTCAGGAAAACTTTGAGAGAAGGTTTAAGAAAAAAGTCAATTTTATAGCCATTATTCCAGATGTTTGTATTCAGTATAATTACTCAAATGTCTTAGTTGTTAACCCTAGCGTCTCAATTGAGGACGGTGAGCTTTGTTGTGGTGATCAGGAATCAGGTGGGCCGCAAACAAGCTGTAGAATTAACAGTGAAGACTTTATGGCTGCAGTATCAAACAATAAAACTGTGCTGCAGCTTATTGAAACTATTCTTGATAATCAGAACCAGCTCTACATTAATATGCATGAAAGTGCTGTTGAGATGAAGCTTGATGAGTTAGAAGGAGTTTCAATTCTCGGGCCTAATAAATATATAGCTCGGCGTTATAATAACAAGGTGGTTCAGCAGGAAGAGTTAAAAGGAATTGCTCCTTTGATTGAAGGTTTTACCTGTTTTGGAACAGATGAGCTTCAGGAAAAAACAGCACCTTTGTGGGAGAAGTGGAATGGAGGTATATTTGTAAGTGCCGCTTTTTCGGCAGGTGGGGCAAGTTCTGGCATTATGGCAAGTCCCGAAGAATTAAAGCATCGCTTTGTTGATGAGACTGAATATACCGTGTCTCGCTATATTGAGCATGATCTCGATCCAACAGTGCTTGCTGTTGTTGCCAATGAACATGATGTGTACATAGCTGGCATTGCAGATCAGAATATTGTGGATGGTAATCGTTTTGTCGGTTCACGTTTTCCAACTGTCGCATCAGAAGAGCAACAGCAAAAGTTAAAAGAACATACAATTGAAATCGGGCGAGAAATAGCAAAGGGTGGGTACCGTGGAATATTCGGTTGCGATTACCTTATTGATAAAAAGGGAGAGATTTTCTTTTTAGAGATTAATGCTCGTAAACAGGGCACAACCTTAGAGTTTTGTTTTACCTTAGAACAGAATTTACCTGAAGGGTCACCTATGCTTCCTGAGCTTGAGTATTATGCTGTGGTTGAGAACCGTTTCCCACCCCATACCCTTGAAATGAAGACCAATCGTCGCAACATTCACTGGGAAACATATAATTACAAGGTTGAAACAGCGACGCTTACCACTGGTTATATTCCGCAAAACCCTTATGAGAGGGAAACGTTTCGTAAAATTGCACAAAAAGAACTTATTAAAGATTTTGTCATCCTTGAGCATTTGGGGACAGGTTGCCTGGCTTTGCCCGGGACATTTCTTGCTAGAGTTGTTTCTGTTGCAAGAAATAAGAAAGATGTTTCCGAAGGGATATGTCAGGGTTTGAGCTTTATAAAACAGACTGTTACTGAGTTTGATAAGTTAGATCCATCATATTGGTAATAGTTATAAAAAGTTGCTTAATACATCAAATAAAAAAGAGGTAGAATAATGAGTGTAGAATTGAACCCGAACGAAGAAATCCCTCCGCTTGATTCATTTACAAAGGATTTGCTGGATGGTCTAGCTGTGTCCATCGATGGTGCTAGTGTAGCTGAAGCTGACAAGGCTGAGGTGGGTGAGTTGTATGAAAAGGCACGTACAGAGAATCTTACTGGCCCAATCTTAAACTTTTTTGCATGTCTTAAAAAGATGCATGAGGCAAAGAAGGGAACGCCTGCTGACTTCGGCTTCAGTCGCCCAGATCTTGAACAACTTGCGGTAAAGCATGCGCAGATTGATGAACATATGGTTTCTGTCGGGGGGCGTCTGACTCAGGCTCTTCCTATTGCCTCTACAGCCAATAGTCGTGTGCAGGATTATATCGAACGAAAAGGTCAAGAGGCTCCAAGCGGTATTGAAATGTGGGATCAGATTCAGGAAAATACGGCTCGGATTAAATCAGAGCTTGGTATGACTGATGATGACTGGAATTCGTTTCAGGGCCAGATTAAATTTGCAGTTGACTCTGTTGAGCAATTGGCGAAGCTTATTGATCTTCCAGAAGATGTGCTGAGAGCTGTTGGCCGTGTAACCAAGTCGTATCGAATGCGTCTTACTCCATATTACACTAGTCTTATTCTGCCCGGTCAGATTAATGATCCGATCATGTTGCAATCAATCCCTACAGGTGAGATGATTGATAACTCAGGTGTTGAGATTCCACCTGTTGCAGCCGATCACTCGCCGGCGCGCCTTATCGATCAGTTTTATCCTCGGGTTTTAACCATTAAGGCAACAAACATGTGTGCAATGTACTGTACTCATTGCCTGCGTCTTGCTCACATTGGTCGTAAAGATCAGATGTATTCCAGAGAAGCATACGGTGAAGCGCTTGATTATATCCGTAACAACGAGCAGGTTCGTGATGTTCTTATTACTGGTGGTGATGCACTTGTTCTGCCAAATTCTATCTTGAAGTGGTTGCTTGAAGAGTTGGATTCCATCGAGCATGTAAAGCTCAAACGTCTTGGTTCTCGTATTCCGGTAACTGCACCAATGCGTATAGATAATGAGTTGCTTGATATTCTTGAGGCATCAAGTGATAAAAAGCCAATTCGTATGGTAACTCAGATCAATACAGCTCAGGAAATTACTCCTGTGGCTCGTGATGCCTTCCGTAATCTTTCAAAACGTACTTTTACCGTCCTCAATCAGGCGGTACTTCTAAAAGGTATCAACGATACCCGTGTTAAGATGTGGAAGCTTTGCGAGACAGTGCAGGAATCCTACGTTCGCCCATACTATCTTTTCAACTGCTCTTATCGTAACCCACAATTTACTCACTTTCGTGTGCCGCTTGAGGTTGGTCGTGATATCGTTGAGTCCATGTACGGTAATATTTCTGGTGATGCTATTCCGCGTTATATTGCAACAGCAGGTGGTAAGATTCCTCTACATCGTTCAAATGTTGTAGAAGCACCAACTGGTGGTGATTATGTATTGCAAAAGCCATGGAGTGGTGAGCAGGTGAAATATCCTGATGCGGATATTGCTGTGTATGAAAAAGACGATTTTGCATTTAACCTAAAGAAGTAGGGGTAGGAAATTAAATATGCGTGAACAGTTAGTTTCCTATTTTAAAAACCACGAAGAGGATCAGTTTGACTTACTTGAAAAACTGGTCCTCCAGCCAAGTTACTCTCGTAATATAGAAGATGTTGACATGGTGGCAGATCTTATTGCTGATACCTTAAAAGATTGCGGGGTGGAGCTTGAGGTTGTTTCAGGTCAAGGTAAGCGTGGAAAGCATTTACTCTTTAAGACTCCGGCGTGCAGGGATCAAGAACAGCTTCTTCTTGTCGGTCACATGGATACGGTTTTTCCACCGGAGTTAGGGTTTGATTGGTATAAAAGAGAAGCGGGTAAGGTTTATGGGCCCGGTGTGATTGACATGAAAGGTGGGCTTGTCGTGGCAATTTCAGCCATAAAAGCCTTTCATTGTCTTGGTGTGTTAGAGAAAATGCCCATTGCACTTCTTTGTAACTCCGATGAGGAGACAGGTTCTCCGACTTCCACAAAGCTTATTGAAGAAGAGGCCAAAAAGAGTTTTGCTGCTCTTGTCTTTGAGTGTGGTGGTTTGAATGGTGAAGTTGTAACCGGGCGTAAAGGGCGTGCTGGTTATGAGATTGTTGTAAGGGGCAAGGCTGGTCATGCTGCCTTTGCAGGGCCTGATAAGGCAAGTGCCATATTGGAACTCGCCCATAAAACAATTGCTCTTGAGGCGCTCAACGATTTCGAAAAACAGTTCGTACTCAATGTCGGTGTAGTTGAGGGCGGTATCGGCCCAAATACAGTTGCAGAACATGCAAAATGTGTAATTGATACCAGATTTTTAACAGTAGAAGATTACAACGGCAGCAAAGAGGCAATCGAGAAAATTGCCCTTGAATGCACCATCTCAGATACAAACGCTACTCTTCATATCGATTCCTCGCGACCACCAATGGAGCAGAGTAAGGAGAATCGTGAGTTGTACGATAAGTTGAAAGTAGTTGCTGGTGACCTTGGTGTTCAAGTTTGTGAAGAGTTGCGAAGTGGTGTTTCAGATGCCAATACAATCGCTATGAGTGGTGTTCCGGTTATAGATGGACTAGGTCCTATTGGCGATTGCGATCACAGTGATCGTGAATATATGATCGAAAAGAGCCTTCCTGAGCGAACTCTCCTTTCTGCAGTTTTTATAGCGTCCCTATTTAATACTGAATCGTAGTTGATCATTGAGTTGCAGACTGGAGAAGGTTTGGCGGTCTGCAATCATTGATGATTTTTGTGTTTACCTTTCTTTTTCAACACTACTCTGAAACCATACATTGATAAGAGCACCACTGATTATAAATAAGCCACCAAGATAAGTGTTAATTGTTGGCATCTCTTGAAAAAACATCCAGCCTAAAATACCAGAGAAAATAACCTGAATATAGGAGTAGGCGGTAGCCTTGGCGGCTTTTTCTGTTTTTATTGCCATGGTTAAGCCAAACTGGGCAATCTGCGTGAAAACACCAACCATGATAAGTAAAAGCCAGGTGCTCCCTGTGGGCATAACAAAGTTGTTGCCGAGCAGTAGGCAGGAAACGGGAAGAGCGATAAAGGGGAAATAGAAAATTATTACAGACGGATCTTCTGTGGTGCTGAGTTTGCGTATTATGACATAGGCACAGGCGGTGCCAAGGGAGCCAATGAGTGCGGCTGCAACACCTGTTGTAGATAAGGATTGAAAGTTGGTTGTGAAAGAACCCAGAATAAATCCTGGTTGTATCATTACAAAAAGACCCAAAAGACACAGGGCTATACAAACGATTGTGGCTCGGCTGACCTTTTCTCGAAGAAAGACTAGGGCTAACAGGGACGTGAAAACAGGGTAGAGGTATTGTAGTAATGTAGCCTCGGCAAGTGGTAAGACTGTAACGGCATAGAACACACAGACTAGAGCAAATGTGCCTATTGTGCCTCTTGCAATGAGGAGTTTTCTGTTATTTCCCCAGGGGCTTATGTTTTTCTTGCGGATATCAAAATAACTCAGTCCGCATGAAATTAGTGCTCTTGCTGCCAGAATTTCTAGGACAGGTATTCCACGAAAATGTGCAGCTTTCACGCAGGCGCCCATCAGGGCAAAGCAAAAAGCGGACAAGAACATGTATCGAACACTGATGGGGATAGAAGCCATTTATTTATAACATCAGGTCTGTTAGGTTATGAGGTGAGTTTTATGAAAAATAACCACCAATAAAATACCAAATAACCTGTAGGCAGATTAGGGCGTATATGCCCGCCATTACATCATCCATCATAATACCCATGCCACCGTGGATGTGGTTGTCAAACCATGACACAGGGAATGGCTTGGCAATATCAAAAATTCTGAAAAGGATGAATCCTAGAGCCCAGGCAACAGGATGATCAGGGGCAAGGGTCAGGGTGATAAACATACCCAGAATTTCATCAATTACAATGGGGCCGGCGTCTGGTCGATTGAGTAGTTTTTCTGCGGTTCCTGAAACTAGAAAACCGATCACAAATACAATCACAAGCACTGCGAGATAGTAGAGTAGAGATAAGCCTTTTAGTGGTAGCCAGAAGAGTATGGCTATGAGTGAGCCCCATGTTCCGGGGGCTTTTGGTAGCATGCCAACATAGAGACCTGTTGCGAGAGCAAGTATTATCTGATTCATTATGATTTAACTAGTTGTTGTTGGAGTGGCTTGATATAGCCTGATAGACTTGTTGTATTGAAATATTTTCTCTTATGGCAATCTTTTTACATTCTTCATATTCAGGATAGATAGTTGTTCCACTCGGTGTGGTTACCTGTTTTGCAATAATCTCGCCCCATTTGGTGTTAACGGTAATTGCCTTTCTGGGAAGAGTCTGTCGGTCTTCCCTTCTAAAGCGTATTCCTATTGCTGTTGTTTCAGTGAGAATTGCCTCTTTGAGTGGCTGAGAATTGTGTGGATTTGCAATAACCTGTAAACAAAATCCGGGGCGGCCCTTCTTCATCATTATTGAGGTGAGGTTCACATCGAGAGCGCCTTGTTCAAAGAGTTTTTCACAGAGGTAAGGAAAGGTTTCTGGGCTCCAGTCATCCAGGTTAGTCTCGATAACCTCTATCTGCTGTTTCTCATCAACGTTTTCTTCAATGCCAATAATAATACGAAGCAGGTTGGGTTGGCCGTTTGTTAGCTTCTGGGTGCCGGCTCCGTAGCCTACCTGTTGTTGAAGTATAGCTGGTAGCGCCCCAAAATCATTAACAAGAGTTTTTACAAGAGCTGCACCAGTAGGAGTAACTAATTCCTGTTCAAGATCAACACCATAGCCTGGTGTGTTTTGTAAGATTTCGCAAGTGGCTGGTGCTGGAAGGGGAATTCTGCCATGGGCGCAATTTATAAAACCTCTTGGTTGAGGGAGTGGAGAGCAGATGATTTTCTTTATGCCAAGCATTTCAAAAGAGAGGATGGCACCAATGACATCAACAATGGTGTCGAGTGCTCCTATCTCATGAAAGTGAATTTTATCAATATCAGTTCCATGGACTTTGGCTTCGGCTTTTGCGATTGTTCGAAAAACTGCTTCAGCTTTTTGGCAGACCGTATCTGGAAGTGAGCTGTTTTCAAGAATTGTCAGCAGATGGGGAAGTGTTCGTAAGTCTTGTCTTCTGGTGGAGTCTATATCAACCTTGATTGCTGTGATGCCGTTGTCGCTCACCGTCTTGTGAATAAAATCAAATTCACCAAGACCTAGCTTGTTGAGTTGTTCTTTTAGTTCATTATGATCTACTCCGGCATGAATTAGAGCACCAAGTAACATGTCTCCACTGACTCCAGAGAAGCAGTCAAGATAGCAGATTTTTTGCATTACAGATCTTTTCCTTGAAGAAGGGTGCCAGATTCAATAGGAAAGCCGTTAATCAGTGCCTCAACTGGCATCCTCTTTTTGCCTTCTAGTTGTACTTCTTTGATGAGAACACAGTTTTCTGAGGCAGCAACAAGGAGACCATCTTTGCCTGCGCGGATGATGGTGCCAGGGTTTTGGTCACTTGTTTGATGAAACACTTCTGGGGCAAAAAACTTGATTCTTTTACCATTTAGAAAGCTAAAAGCATTTGGCCAAGGGTCAAGGCCTCGTATAAGACATTCTATTTCGTTTGCTGGTCTGTTCCAATCTACAAGACCGTCATCTTTTTTAAGCATCGGTGCTTCTGTAGCTTGGTTGTGATCTTGTGGTTCTGGCGAAATGGTTTTATTTTTTAAACCAGCAATTGCGTCTAAGAGTGCTGGAGTTCCAAGCTTTGCAAGTTTTGTAAAAAGTGAGCCTGCTGTTTCATCTGCTGATGGAGTGATAGTAGATTTAAGTAGCATATCACCTGTGTCCATTCCTTCATTCATCTGGATGATAGTAACACCAACTTCCTTGTCACCGGAAATCACAGCCCATTGGATAGGAGCGGCGCCACGGTGTCTCGGTAAAATGGAGCCATGAAGGTTTATGCAGCCTAGTGATGGTAGATCAAGAAGAGCCTTTGGCAGGATACGACCATAGGCAATCACGACAATTAGATCAGGCTTGTATGCTGCAAGTTGATCGTGAAATTCTTCGGTTTTAATCTTGGTTGGTTGCAAGACAGGGATGTCGACCTTTTTGGCTAGCAGCTTTACGGGAGGAGGGGTTAGTTTTTTTCCTCTTCCTTTGGGTTTGTCTGGCTGGGTGACTACAGCTACAATCTTATCGGGGCCCTCAAGGAGCGCCTCAAGATTGGATGCAGCAAAATCGGGTGTGCCCATAAAAATGATACGCAAACATTTTTCTTCTGCTTTGATTTTTTCCATATGAATTAGTTCCCGAGTAATTTTTATCTACCCAGTATTTTCTTTACTTTCTTTTTGTATAGGTTGCGTTTGAGGGAGGAGAGGTGGTCGATAAAAAGGATGCCGTTTAAATGATCAATCTCATGCTGGAGTACCACCGCAAAGCGGTCTTCTGTGGTGAGTGACATTTCTTTGCCTGTCTCATCTTGGTAATTGACAGTGATTTTTTGAAATCTTTTGACTTTGGCTGTGATTTCTGGGCAGCTGAGGCAGCCTTCCTCATCAATCTGACTTCCTTCATGCTCTACAATTTTAGGATTAGCCATAACCATATATTCTTGTTCAGCATCCTCTTCTTTTTTGCTGATGTCGACGACAATCAGTCTCAAGGATTTACCTATCTGTGGTGCAGCAAGACCAATGCCGGGCGCATCGTACATGGTGTCGGCCATGTCTTTGGTCAGTGTTATAAACTCTTCATCAAAAGTGGTAACTGGTTTTGTTTCTGCTCTTAAAACTGGTTCTGGGTACTGATATATTTTCAAAATAGCCATGGTCGTATTTTTTCGTATTCAATCTTATTTAAATATGGTGGTAATTCTGTGATTTTCCACACTTCGGATGATCACAATGTACCATAAAGAGGCAGATGGTGCCATCTGCGAATTTTAAGAGTTAGCAGGGTGTTTTTTTGACAATATTGAGAGTTGTATACAGTTTTTGTATGCAGTCTCTCAAGTCACTTTAATAAATGAAAAACCTTGACATATTTGTTTATTTATAGTGCACTATGAAGGCTAAGCTCATTTATTGAGATGGTTCTGTTTTTTAGGTAACCTTCTTCATCGAAGAAGGTCTTCTTCCCTGTTCTATTAATAGAATGAGGGAAATAGCTAATCCATTCAAACAAAAGAGGTATTTGTATGAAGAAGACTTCCCTTTTGGCCGCAGTCGCTTTCGGTTGTGTAACCGCAGTAGGTACCATGACAAACGCTTTTGCATCGGATCAAACTTTCGTAACTATCGGAACCGGTGGTGTAACTGGTGTTTACTACCCAACTGGTGGTGCTATTGCTCGCCTTGTTAACAAAGGTAAAAAAGAGCACGGCGTTCGTGCAACTGTAGAATCTACTGGTGGTTCCGCATACAACTGTAATGCAATTGCGGCAGGTGAGCTTGATTTTGGTGTTGCTCAGTCAGACGTTCAGTATCAAGCTTATAATGGTACTGGTAAGTTTGAAGAGAAAGGTGCTAACAAAGATCTTCGTGCGGTATTTTCTGTACATCCAGAACCATATACAATCGTTGCTCGCAAAGACTCTGGTATTATGAATTTCACAGATCTTGAAGGAAAGCGTTTTAATCCAGGTAACCCAGGTTCTGGTCAAGCGTCTACTACTGCAATTCTTCTTGAGGCTATGGGCTGGACTAACGATAAGTTCAAGTTGGTTTCTGAGCTAAAAGCTTCTGAGCACTCTGCAGCTCTTTGTGATAACAAAATTGATGCTTTTGCATATACCGTAGGTCACCCAAATGGTTCTATCAAGGAAGCTACTACTTCTTGTGATGCTGTAATGGTTACTGTTGATGGCCCAGCAGTTGATAAGCTTGTTGCAGATAATGGTTACTATCGTACCGCAACTATTCCAGGTGGTATGTATAATGGTACTCCAGATGACACCATGACTTTTGGTGTTGGTGCTACTCTTGTATCTTCTGCAAAAGTATCTGACGATGTAGTTTATACCCTCGTTAAAGCTGTTTTCGAGAATTTTGATAGCTTTAAGAAACTGCACCCTGCCTTTGGTAACCTGAAGAAAGAAGAGATGGTAAAAGATGGTCTCTCAGCTCCTCTTCATCCTGGCGCAGCTAAGTATTACAAGGAAGCTGGCTTAATGTAAGCTTAGTCACCTTTTTTATATTACACAGCCATCCTTTTAGGGGTGGCTGTGTAATCTTCTGATCGTCTTTCTGGCGGTTTTCTGTTTGTTTGAATACTCGTTCGGCATGGTTCTTAATAAAGTAGAACTATGCCGAATGGGTATTTGGGCCTTTGTTCAAATACCTTTCCATAATGTTTGGCGGATAGATGTTTGGTTCGTTAGTACATTGCCTTTTGTAGAAGTATGATGTCTGGAACCTTAGGTTCTTTCTATTTTGTTAAAAGAGGAGTCGAAGTATGACCAAACCGACAGAAGAAACTTTAGTAGATGAACAACAACTTGCTGATATTGTAGAAGCGGATACTGGAGGTCGTAACCCTACCGGCAGTATCCCTAAAAAAGTGTTGTTTTTTATACCTCTTGCCTGGACACTGTTTCAGTTGTGGTATGCCTCTCCACTTCCTTTTCTGTTTAACTTCTTTATATTAAATGATACTCAGGCGAGAGCAGTTCATCTTGCATTTGCAATGTTTCTGGCTTATACCGCTTTCCCAACCCGTTCCTCATCGCCCAGACATTATATTCCAATACAGGATTGGGTGGTTGCAGTGGTAGCTGCTTTCTGTGCATCGTATATTTATCTGTTTTATGCAGAACTTTCCATGAGACCTGGAGATCCAATTACGATAGACTTGGTTGTTTCAGCAATTGGTATAGTCGTTTTGCTTGAAGCTACTAGAAGAGCTTTAGGACCTCCGCTTATGATAGTTGCAACAGTTTTTCTCTGTTACACATTCTTCGGGGCCCATATGCCCGATGTTATTGCCCATAAAGGAGCAAGCTTTTCAAAAGGTATGTCTCATTACTGGTTAACCACTGAAGGTGTTTACGGAGTTGCTTTGGGTGTCTCTACTGGTATGGTTTTCATGTTTGTGCTGTTTGGCTCACTGCTTGAGGCGGCTGGTGCTGGTAATTATTTTATTCGTACTGCTTTTGCAGGCCTAGGTCATATGCGCGGCGGCCCGGCGAAAGCTGCCGTTGTTTCATCAGCAATGACAGGTCTTGTTTCAGGTTCATCTATTGCAAATGTTGTAACCACAGGTACTTTTACTATCCCACTTATGAAAAAGGTTGGTTTTAGTGCTGAAAAAGCTGGTGCTGTTGAGGTTGCCTCTTCAACAAATGGTCAACTGACTCCTCCAGTTATGGGTGCTGCTGCCTTTCTAATGGTTGAATATGTTGGTATTTCATATATCGATGTTATTAAGCATGCGTTTTTACCGGCCGTTATTTCTTATATTGCCTTAGTCTATATTGTTCATCTTGAGGCGTGTAAACTTGGCCTTAAGGGTATGAAAAAGCGTAAGAAAAATACTCTTGCCCAATCTCTGTTGGTCTTTTTGACAACTGTCCTAATGTTCATGGCAATAGGTGCTGGTGTTTATTATGGAATGGGTTGGATTAAAACTCTCGCTGGTGATGCTGCAATTTACATTGTGATTGCTGTCTTGATGGTAGCGTATGTTCTCCTTATTCAATATGCCTGTCGTGTTCCCGAGCTTGATACAAGTACTGAAATCAAGGAATTGCCACCATTAGGAGCAACAGCTCAAGCTGGATATTATTTCTTGTTACCTATTGTTGTACTTATGTGGTGTTTGACTGTTGAGCGTCTCTCTCCGGCCCTTTCAGCTTTTTATGCGACTATCTTATTGATGATTGTTGTTGTAACTCAGCATTCTCTGAAGAATTTCTTTAGAAAGATGGTAGGTAAGTCGTTTGTGCGCTATTTTTTATTCATTCTGAAAGATTTTTTTAGTAACTTGAAAAGTAAGGGGCTTAATGAATATTTTGTATCAACTGTGATAAATTGCTTTCACAAGTTGATAAAAAGAGAGTATTTATTCCAACGTGGTCTTGAAGATTTAATCAGTGGAATGGTTACTGGTGGTCGAAATATGATCGGTATTGGTGTTGCAACAGCTGCGGCTGGTATTGTCGTAGGTACTGTAACACTTACTGGTATTGGGCTGGTAATGACTGAGTTTGTAGAGTTTATTTCCGGCGGTAATCTGATGTTGATTCTGCTTTTTACTGCTGTTATCTCTCTTATTCTTGGAATGGGACTGCCGACTACAGCAAACTATATTGTTGTATCAACATTGATGGCACCAGTTATCGTAAGTCTTGGTGCTCAAAACGGACTTATTGTACCTCTTATTGCTGTACATCTTTTTGTTTTCTATTTTGGTATTCTAGCCGATGATACTCCACCAGTAGGACTTGCCGCCTTTGCGGCTGCGGGTATATCTGGGGGTGATCCTATCCGGACGGGTATTCAAGGTTTTACCTACGATATCCGAACTGCGATCTTACCGTTTATCTTTATTTTTAATACTGAGCTGTTGATGATTGGTATTGGTAGCTGGCATCATCTGTTGCTTGTGGTTGTGGCTTCAGTTATTGCAATGCTAGTTTTTGCAGCGGCGACTCAAGGGTATTTTATTACTAGAAGTCGCTGGTGGGAAACTGTGGCGCTTCTGGCAATTGCCTTTACACTTTTTAGGCCTGGGTTTATCTGGGATAAGATTCACCCGCCTCTAATTGATTTACCAGCAACAGAACTGGTACAACAGTTAGATAAAATGGAGCCTAAATCACAGATTCGTTTAGAAGTTGCCGGAGAAAATATGAACGGTGATTTTATTACTCTAAACGTGATGCTTCCTGTGGGTGACGAGGCAACGGGTGAGGAAAAGCTTGCTGCAATTGGCATTGAGACTCGTGAAGAAGAAGGTAAGGTCTTGGTCGATATGGTCGGTTTTGGAAGTCCTGCTGAAAAGGCTAAGATTGACTTTGATCAGGAAATCGTTAAACTTCAATTACCAAATGATCGCCCAGCAAAACAGTGGATGTATATCCCGGCTGTAATCTTTCTTAGCTTGATCATCTTTGTTCAGTTGGGACGTAGTCGAAAAGAGAAACTAGCAGTAGCATAGCTTCACTAAAGATAAACAGGGTAAAAAACCTTGTAGGAGAAAGAAGAAATGGCTAATAGAATACTGGTTCCCATAGCATTTTCTCAATATTCAAAAGGTATTATTGAATATGCAGCAAAACTTGCTGAGTCAATAGGACAAGGGCTGTTATTAGTTAATATTATTAGTACTCGTGATCTTGAGTCTGTCGAGAGAATTACATCTTACGGTTATAAGGTCGATACCGATCATTATATGGATACTATTCGTAAGGAAAGACGTGAAGAACTCATGGCACTAACAGAGAACCTTACCTTGCCGGATGATCAAGTCTCCTTTACGTTCAGAGTCGGCGATCCGACGACTGAGTTATTGAAGCTGGTGGTAGAAAAAGATATCAGCATGGTTGTAATGGGTACTAAAACCCGCGATTTAAGAAATGTTTTTACCGGTTCTGTTGCTGAGCGAATGTTCCGTAAGTGTCCGGTTCCTGTTGTATCCTATAGAGATCGTAACACTTCAGAGCGCCTCTATAAGCGTGCACAGAAACTAGTTGAGAAAAAGCATTAAAAATCTCTCTTAAAACAGTTTATCTAAAGCTGCCTGAGCCTGTTGGCCTGGCAGCTTTTTTTATGCCCTGTGAAAATATCAACTTGAATTAAATATTATTAGTTGCTTGTTTATTTACATTACTTTGAAAATCAAGTAATCTTGGCGGTGGTTTTTTAGAGCAAACAACTATTACAACACATTTTTGTGTTGTAATAGTCTTATATTATTCAGAATTTTTAACCGATGAGGTAATGTTATGGCTGATGTTGAAGTGAGACCAACAGCAGATGAGGTTCTTGAAACATTAAAGGCTGGAAATAAGCGATTTGTGGAAGGTAAACTCGAGCATCCTAATCATTGTCAAGAAAGTCGAGAACTTCTTGCTAAAGGCCAGGCTCCTATAGCTACAGTTTTAACTTGTGCTGACTCTCGAGTTCCACCTGTGGATATTTTTGACCAAGGCTTGGGTGATGTTTTTGTTGTGCGTGTAGCTGGAAATATTGTTGGCGATCATACCCTTGGAAGTATTGAATATGCGGTAAAACATCTCAAAACTCCACTTGTTGTAGTTATGGGCCATGAGTGTTGTGGCGCTGTTGGAGCTGTTGCTTCTGGTGCTACCCTTGAAGGACATATTTCAACTCTTGCTCCGCCTATTCAAGTAGCGATTAAGAAAGTTGAAGACCAAGAGGGTGACCTTGTTGATAATGCATCTCGTGAGCTTGCAAAGCAGATTGCAGATAAGATTGCAACCTCTGAGCCTGTGATTGCTGATCTGGTAAAAGCTGGTCAGACTAAAGTTGTACCAGCATATTATAGCTTGAAGAGTGGTGAGGTTTCTTTTCTGTAAAGAAATTGCTGCTTGATTTGTAAAAGGCACTTTTTGGATGTTCCGAAAAGTGCCTTTTTTGTTTATTGCGCCTTTTTCTTTGTCATCTGCTTGTCGAGCATGATTTTTAGAATTGTTTTATCTGTTTCAATCATCCCTTCATTACTCAGTTCTCCAAGATTTTGTACTGTTTTTTGGGTTGATTGGCCGATAATACCATCGGTATCTTTAACGTTTACTCCCTGTAATGAAAAGAGTGCGGCCTGTACGGCTGCTCCAGCTGCAGTGTTAAGCTTTATAGCGCAGCCAGCTTTTGCACCATCACAGATGACGCCTGCCAGATCCTCAAGAATGTTTTTTATGGCACCTTCCATATGATGCACATCACCGCCTACCAGATATGTAATGCCTGCAGTAGCTCCTGCACCTGCTGCAACAGAACAGCCACAAACAGCAGAAAGTCGGCCTGTATGTGCTTTAATGTATGCGGTAATAATATGGCTAAGACCAATAGCTTTGAGCACGGTTTCTTTGTCGGTATCGATAAAATCTTTGATTGCCCAGATTGGTAAAATAGCGGTTAAACCATGGTTGCCACTTCCAGCAGAACTCATGGCGGGAAGATTAACCCCATCCATTCTAGCATCGGCGGCTGCCGAGGTGAGCATTCTTGCGCTGGTTGTCATGTCCTTAACCAGAAGTTTTTGCTTGAGCAATCTGTCAATTGCTTTGCCAATACCAAGGCCACTGCCATACTTTAGACCATGTTCAGCAAGTTTTAGGTTATGTTGAACACCCTCTTCAAGAAAGTGTAGATCCTTATCATCGAGTTCGTTAGTAAGCTCAAAAATTTCCTCAAGGGTAAGCTGTCTCAGCCATGCTTCAAGCTCAGCCAGTTTATTGCCTTTAGACTCTTTGACATCACTTTCTATAAGCTGATCATTACTTACTTCTTTACCATTGAGCTTGAGGCTGATGATGTTGTTGTGAACATCTTTAATAAGGCATTCGGCAACATCTTTGCCATAGGTTATTTTGGTTTCGACATAGAGACCTGATTGTTCTCGAAGGTGTACATCTACGTTATCACCTTCGAGAAAAGCTGTTGCCTGTGCAACTGTTTCTTCGTTCAGGGCAGAGAGTACTTCGAGTTTCTTATAAGCATCACCGCCAAACGCACCAAGTGCACTGGCGGTGTCGAGGCCAATAAGGCCACCACTTCCAGGTATGACCACAGCAAGACCATTTTTATAAATGTTGGGGTCTACAGTGAGTTCAATTTTATCAAACTTTTTATCAGGCAATAGTGTCACAGCTGCTGCAGCACTTAATGCAATAGCCACAGGCTCTGTACAGCCAAGTGCTAGAGAAACTTCCATATCCAGAATATCTTTTACTGTAAAAGTCATGGCTTTTTTAAGGTAGATAAATGTTTTAAGTTTGCATGTTTTCTGTCGACCATAGGTTGAGAGTCAAAAAACATACATATTCATTAACCTAAAGAATAGCCACGAAGTAGGTGTCTGGTCAATATTTAAATGTGCATTTGCACAAAATAAATATTGAAGTGAAAGTTATAAGGAAGAATTGTCTATCTTTTCAATAGCTTCTGTGATGTGTGAATGGATTAAGTTTTCTAATCCATCTAAAAGAGAAATGCCATGGGGGTGACTAGTCACATCAATACCTGCTTTTTCAAGCCGATTTTTCCATGAGTTGTCAGCTTCAATCATGTCTCTTTTGTAGTGAAGGCCTGCTACGAGAAAAAGAGGCAACATATATACCTTTTTATAGCCATCTTTTTTAATCTGATCTATTAAATGGTCGCAATGGGGAAACTTTTCAACAACTCCTACATATAAATTGTCACCAATCTCCTGTCTAAGAACTTTCTCAAGTGCAGCGTAAGAGGTCCATGTTGGGTGATCGGTTCCATGACCCATGAGTAAAATAGCAGAATCCTTTTGCTCATCACACTGTGGTTTTAACAGTGAGGCGAGGTGCTTAAAATCATAATATGAGGTGAGTAGAGGGGTGCCAACTTCACATCGAATCTTTTCCTGCCTGCTGAGTAATACAGTTTTATGAAACTCATAGCCTGGAAATAGGTGTAATGACTGGACAACAGCCTTGTCGTACCCTTCCTCTATGAGGTTTTCAAGAATTTGAGGGATGGTTTTGACGGTAAGGTTACATTCTTTTTTTAATGTAGCGGTCACCATTCTACTTGAGTAACTCCAATAAATTGGTCGTTCTCCAAGCAACGGTCGGAGATTCTTTTCAATTTGAGCATAGCTTTCAATGGCGGAGGAGGTTGTTCCAAAGGCTGTAAGGATAATAGGAATAGTCATAATTAAGTGGGGATTACTTTTTGAATGGCGCCTTGAATATCTTCTATTGTGTAAGGCTTTTTTATAAAAACAGCGGGTCCGAGATCACATGTTTGCTGAATTTTTTTATTGGTGGTATATCCGCTGGCAATAATTGCAGGTTGATCAGGGTAAAGTTCGATAATTTTTTGATAGGTCTCATGCCCATCAATACCATGGGGCATCTGCATATCTAGCAAAACAAGATCGACTTTATTGTTTTCTAAAAACTTTAATCCTTTTTCCCCAGAATTTGCTCTATAGGTTGTGTATCCAATATGTTGAAGTATTTGACTGCCAATTTCTCTTAATGTTGCCTCGTCATCTATTACCAACGCTGTGCCGCTGTATAGAGGTCTTACAGTGTTACTTTCTTCTTGGATTGCTAAAGGATTTGTAACTTTTGTAACAGGCATAAAAACCGAAAAAGTTGTTTCACCTTTTGTGCTTGTTAGTGAAACAGTACCACCAAGCTCTTTCATGGTTGTCCAAACAATTGTCAATCCCAACCCAGTTCCACTTTTCCCTTGTTGTTTTCTGGTATAAAACGGCTCAAAGATATGTGACATATCTTCTTCTGGGATTTTCGGGCCATCATTGCTAATATGAAGTACAGCATACTCTCCAGGGTTAACCTGTAATTGCTCGGCGTTTTTTTCTGATAAGGTGGTTTGTTCACTCACGATACTGATAGTACCACTGTTTTCAATCGCTTCAGCCGCGTTGACTACGAGGTTCATGATGCATTTAATGATATGGATCGGCGAGCAAAGTATCGAAGTTGAGCTGGTGTTAAGCTTTTTTATATATTCAATGTTGGGATGATTTTTAACCGTGACTTGAAATTCTGGTGAAGAAAAATATTCGTTAATCAAATCGTTAACATTTGAGATCGTTTTTGGGCTTGCGGCACCTCGTGCAACTGTCAGTAAATCGGCAACGACAGCTGCTGCCCGCTGGCCTGATTGTTGTATGGTTTCAAGTGGGTTGGCAAAAGGAGAATCTTTTGGAAGTTGTTGTAGTATTAATTCTGGGTAACTGACAATACCAGCAAGAATATTGTTGAGATCATGGGCAACGCCCCCAGCCATAACGCCGATGGTTTCAAGTTGTTGTGCACGTCTGAGTTGGGCTTTTAGCTTTTTTTGTTCATCTTCTGCTATTTTACGTTGAGTTATATCACGAACAATAACCAAAATAGTTGTCTGGTCTTTGTAGTTGATAATTTTTGCTGAGACTTCAGCGTATACCGTTTTGCCACCTTTGGTAATATACGTTCGCGGAAAAGCATCTACCTGTTCACCATTTATGAGTTTTTGAAGGATCTTAGCAGAAAAATCCTTGTCTCTATCTGATAAAAGTAGATCATACTGGTCAATCTCTAATAGTTCACTCTCGGTGTATTCTGTGATTTTCCGAAAAGCTTTATTGGCCTCAAGAATTTTCCTGTTCAATGGATCAATCAGAAGAATCCCCTCTGAAGCTTGTTCTATAAGTGCACTATATTTTTCCTGGCTTTCTATAAGTTCTTTCTCTTTCAATACTTCTTCTGTTCGATCCCAGAAAATACCTAATGTGCCCAGAACGTTTGAGGTGGTTTTATCAATTAGTGGAGCTTTGATGACTCTGACATAAATTTGTTCGTCCAGATTTTGGGTGTCCCAGCTTTCATCAATGGTTTTTGTGGTTCTACTCTCCATAATGAATTTATCATCTTTTAAGTATTTATCAGCTAATTCATTAGGGTGGTGATCATAATCAGTTTTACCGAGAATTTCATCGACAGGCTTACCCATTGCCTCGGCCATTGCAGGGCTGACAAAAATAAATTGTCCTTTCTTATTCTTTGCGTAAACATTGAACGGCAAAGAATAAAAAATAGATGAGATGAGGCTCAGGTCAGACGATTCAAGAATATACTGTAAAATATCGTCAGCTGGTTTGTTGTGAGTATTTACCATTAGAAAAAAGATGAAAAATAACTATTATATTGAATGTATTTGTAATCGTACCATTTTATTTTTTATTATTTAAGGATTTATTCGTGGTATTGGTTCTATACTAGGTCTAATTGTTTTTTCTAAAAGGATATATATGAGTGAATCTATTCCGACCTCTCTTTTTTCAGGAGGCTTTAGTGAGAATGGCAGCCACTGTCAGTGGGCATGCTATGGTGCCATTGGGGGTATCTCCAGTGGTAAATACAGACAGGCAAATATTGGTCTGGCTGTTGGTGATGATATTTTTGCGGTGGACTGGAATCGTCAACGAGTAAAAGAGAATATCCAGGCTGATTTCGTGATTTCTGGAAAACAGACCCACGGGATAAATATCTTTTCGTTGAGTAAACCTTTGTCTGCTGATTTAGAGGTTGATGATTGTGATGGGTTTATAACAAATCAGCCCAATGTTGCTTTGATGATACAACAGGCTGATTGTCAAGGTGTGCTCTTTTTTGATCCTGTGAAAAAGGTGGTTGGGGCAGCACACTCGGGTTGGCGAGGCAGTGTTCAGAATATTATTGGCGAAACCCTACTTAAGATGGGAAATGATTTTGGTTCAAAGCCATCTGATATGTACGCACTTATCAGCCCATCATTAGGCCCCTGTTGTGCTGAGTTTGTTAATTATGAAAAGGAATTACCTTATGAGTTTAAAAAATTTATTGTAGATAATAATCACTTTGATTTTTGGCAGATTTCAAAAAAACAGCTAGTAGACGGAGGAGTATATCAGGAAAATATTCAAACGATTGATGTTTGTACCTCTTGTGACGAGCGGTTTTTTTCCTATAGGCGAGCCTGTCGAGAGGCTGATGGTGTAACCGGTAGGCAATCTTCACTTATTATGTTGGAAGCTTAGGGATTTAAAAATACATGAAAATACTACTTATAGAAGATGATGCAAAAATAGCTTCTTTTATAAAAAAGGGTTTCCAAGAAGCTGGCTTTACGGTCGATCATTGTGCAGATGGCGATTCTGGTCTTGAGTATGCTTTGAGTGGCCAATACGATGCTGCTGTCGTTGATATAATGTTGCCCGGGCGTGATGGTTTGTCAATTATTGAATCAATGCGTGGCAATGATGTGCAGACCCCTGTACTTATTCTCAGTGCAAAACAGTCGGTTGATGATAGAATTCAGGGTTTGCAACGAGGTGGCGATGATTATGTCGTGAAACCGTTTTCATTTAGTGAACTGCTTGTACGTATTCAGGCCCTCATTCGCCGTGACAAAAAAGCAGCTCGGCCTACGAGTCTTGAGGTTGGCGAGTTGGTTATGAATCTTCTCAAACATGAGGTGAGACGAGGGGATGTAAAACTAGACCTACCGGCAAAGGAGTATGCTCTTTTAGAATATATGATGCACAACCCAGGAATAGTTCTCTCAAAAACATCAATTCTGGAGAGAGTTTATGATTACAATTTTGATCCTCAGACCAATGTCGTCGATGTATTAGTCTGTCGCCTGAGAAATAAGGTGGATAAAGAATTTGATCGACCAATGATTCAAACGGTGCGTGGAGTTGGTTATGTCCTCCATCCTTGAGGCTGTAAAACGTATCTTTAAAAATGGTTTTTTGCCGGTTTTTCTTGTGCTTGTCGTTCTTGGTGGTTGTTTTCATTATTTTGGGATAACCCTTTTAAAAGATAACCTATATGAGGCCGATAGGGAATTTGCTCACAGCAGGACTGAAAAGTATATAAGAAAGAGCGGCCTTGATGGTTTACCACAGCAAGGTCAGCACCTCTCCATACAGGGAATCAATGATCTTGGTAATCTAGCTTTTGTTAGACTTCAGCGACAAGGTGAACACCTTTTGCTGGTCAATGAACCCCACAGCGCACTTGATCTGGATGAACTTTTACATCTACCAGATCTATTTAATAGTGAGTGGGTTTTTCTTAGTTCTTACAAGACACCATTTGTGATAATTCAGCAACAGGCAGCAAAAGGAACAGTTTTGCAGGTTGGTGTTGTTGCTAGCTACTATAGGACATATAAAGCATTTAAAAAATGGGCTCAGTTTTCTCTTATTATTTATTTTCCACTTGCTGCTTTATTGTCGCTTCTAATAGTTCGATTGTCTCAGAGACCTATCAAGCGAACCACTGAGCAGATTGCGGAAATGGCAGAGCTTTCAGCACCACTTGTATTATCAGAATATGGTAATGGTGAATCACTAAATCATTTACATAAGCAGATAAATAAACTGGTGCAACAGAATCGGCGACTGGTTACAGAGATACAGGACTCTTTAGATAATGTGGCTCATGATCTGCGAACTCCGGTTACTAGGCTGCGCTCTGTCGCAGAGTATGGTTTACAGAGTGATGATCTTGATCGCTTAAAGAATTCGCTGGCGGATTGTTTAGAAGAGTCTGAACAGATTGCAGCAATGCTAAAGATCATGATGTCGGTTGCTGAAGCGGAATCCGGTACCATGAATCTGGAGCTATCATCATCCGAGCTGAGTGCTGGTTTAAAAGATGTTATTGATCTTTATGAGTATGTAGCAGAAGATAAAGGGATGATTATTGATCTTGAAAAGATAGAACCAATATACGTTAATATCGATTCAGTTCGAATGCGTCAGGTTTGGGCGAATCTTCTTGATAATGCGCTCAAATACGGTAGAGTCGATGGGCATGTTAAGATCGGTCTTATAAGAGAGGGCGAAGATGCCGTCGTTAGCTTTGAAGATAACGGTATTGGCATATCACGAAGTGAACAGAATAAAATATGGGAGCGTCTGTATCGGGGTGACAGGAGTCGCTCTGAAAAAGGTCTTGGTCTAGGTTTGAATTATGTCAAGGCGGTTGTTGAGGCCCATGGAGGAACTGTTTCTGTTACAAGTGTTCTTAATGAAGGATCAATTTTTAAAGTACGGCTTCCGGTAAGTGTTCCGGTGTTGGTCGAGTAAATATAAAGTCATAAAAAGAAGAAGAAACGATGGAAATTACAATAGGTTCACGAAAATCAAAGCTTGCCATGTGGCAGACTAACACCATTGCTGCGCAGCTAGCAGAGAGTGGCATGACAACCAGTATTAACAGCATGGAGACTAAGGGAGATAAAATTCTTCATACCTCTATTGCCAAGATTGGTTCAAAGGGAGTTTTTACAGAAGAACTGGAAGATCAACTCTCAAATGGTACAACCGATATTGCTGTACACAGTGCTAAAGATATGCAGTCACAGTTACCAGAAAATTTTGAGCTCATTGCTTTTTCTGAGCGTGAAAAGGTAAATGATGTGTTGCTCAGCGATGACTCCACCATTGATATAACAGATTCTTCTCAAAAGATTCGGGTTGGAACTTCTTCTGTACGTCGAAGAGCCTTGCTGCAGCACTACTATCCTCATATTGAAGCTGTTGAGATGCGGGGTAATCTGCAAACCCGTATTGAAAAGATGCGCAATGGTGACTGTGATGCCTTGATGCTTGCATACGCAGGTGTGAAGCGTATGGAGTATGATGACATGATCGTTGCCGAGTTTGATACAGAAACATTTGTGCCACCAGTTGGGCAAGGCTGTATTGCCATTGAGTCGGCAACAACTCTTGAGCCTGCAAAGCGGGAAAAGATTCGCACCTGTCTCAATCACGAAAAGAGTGAGATCTGTCTTCTCGCAGAACGTGCATATCTGCGCAAATTGGAAGGTGGATGTTCTATTCCAGCTTTTGGTCTTGCTGTTTTGGACGGGGATGATGTTGTGTTGAATGCTGGGCTTGCAAGCCTTGATGGTTCAACCATTCTTGTAAAAAAAGAAAGAGCGTCTTGGGCAGAAGCTACTTCGCTTGGTGAGAAGCTTGGTGAATATATTCTTGAAAATGGTGGGCGAGAGATGCTCGCTGAAATAAGAAAAGAGCAGGCAGCTAGTTAGTTTTTTACACAACATCCTGACAGTATAAAAACTCCTAAAGCAGATAGTCTGTTTTAGGAGTTTTTTTATGTGTTTTCTTGATGATTTTGTGGATTATAACAGGAAAACGGTGTAAAAAAGTGAGTTTTCAGCAAAAAAAGCGTATTATAAAATGAAGTAAGATTATAATAATTGGTTCTTTTTAGGACATTTTCTTAAGCACTTAGTTTTAAGTGTAGCTTATAGAGGCGTGGAATGCATCTACGATGTAATGATCTCATATTTACCTATCCTGGTTCTGACACTTGCATCCTTGATAGGATAAACTGTGCCTTTACAAGGCCAGGCTTTCATTCAGTTTTTGGGCCTTCCGGTGTTGGTAAATCAACCTTTGCCAAACTCATTGCCGCACCGACTCAATATGATTTTCAAGGTAGTCTGGATTTGTCTGAGATTACCACAATCTTATATTCTTATAATTTAGAGCGTTTACCTGGTTGGTCGAGTACTGGTTCACACCTTGATAAGGTTGTTGCTTCTGAGAAAGAAGATTTAAAAAAGGAATTGATAGAAATATTTGAGATAGAACCACTTCTTAAACAACGATTTCATGAGTTATCAATGGGGCAGCAGAATCGAATTAACCTGATCCGCTATCTGTTACAGGATTTCGATTTACTCATTTTGGATGAATCTCTTGCCAATGTGGATGAAAAACTTCGTCAATCTATCATTTTAGCAGTGAAGAGAATCTTCCCAACTAAGATGTTTCTTTATATCTCTCATCATTTGATGGAGGTTGCGACCTTTTGTGATGAAGTGATGGTGTTTGGAGCATCTGCACAGTCAAAAAATTATTCCACAATAAATGGCAAAAATTGTTTCAGCGAAAAAGATATTGATAAGAAAAAACGAGATACAACAATGTTGGAGATTATGAATGCCTTCTAGAACTTTTCCAACAAAAAACAGCTCAGAAAAACAGAAGAACGAGGGAGGAACTCGTTTAAAGAGTCGTTTGGCGGGTAAGACTCTGGTTCGGCATCGTTGGATAAGAAGAATTTATCAGTTTCTCATTGTTTATACAGTTGGTGTCGGTGGTCTTTTATTGCTCAAACAGATACTTGGTCTATCTAACTACGTTATTCCTGCCATACCACTTATTCTTGAAACTGCAGGTGAGGTGGGCAGAGGTTTTTTGGGTGATGTACTTGATACTTTGTGGATTACTTTTCTAGGTCAGATTATATCAACGATCCTTGCCTTTACCGTTGGTATTGCGGGTCGTAGATCTTCTTGGATTGGTTCATTCATTAAAATGACTGCCTATAATATACAGGCATATCCAATTGTTGCCCTTGCACCCATTATTTTTATTTTACTTGGCGATGGATTTGTGCCAAGATTACTCATCGCATCAATGATTTGCTACTTTCCATTACTGCTTTCAGTATTGGGAGTGATGTCTGTTCCGGTGAAAGACATTGAACATTTTTATATTGTAACCGGGCGTATGCGATGGCAACTAGAAGTTAAAATACGTGCCTTTGAGAATTTGAGCAAGTTAACCACTGTAATAACTGGCAGTGCCACGCTTGCCATGGCTGGAGCTATTGTAGCTGAGTTTATTGCAGCAGATGCGGGGATTGGTTATTCCATTCGAATAGCACTGTATCAAAGTGATTTGGCAAAAATTCTCGTTGCACTTTTTATGATTGGTATTGTGATCTCTATTTACCAGGGGTTGCTTGAAACACTCAGTGAGAGAATAAAAATGGCTTGGGCCATTTCAGACGATTAGAACCTTTGTTATTTTAGAATTAGGTTGGAGATAGGAATTTGATATGAAACGTTTATTGTTAATTTTGACCTCTTTGATTGTTTTTTCTACAAGCCTTCAAGCTGCTGATAATGAATATGTATATCGCTTGAAATGGCTCTTTAACTCCAGTGTAGCCGGCGATATTTATGCTGACGAGTATGGTTATTTCACAGATGCTGGCATTAAAGTAAAAGTTAAAGAAGGTGGGCCTGGTAAAAATGGAATAAATGAGCTTGAGCTTGGTCAGTCTCATTTTGCTGTAGCCTCTGCGGATCAGGTTATACGTGCTCTTGATAAAGGTGCTGATGTTGTGGTACTTGCCCAGATTTTTCAGGTGAATCCAATGCAGTGGATATACCGCGCATCTCATCCAGAAATAAAAAATATTGCAGATCTCAAAGGTAAGAATATCGGAGTAACCTTTGGTGGTAATGATGAATCGATTATGAACACCCTTTTTGCCAAAGGTGGGATTACCAAGGATGATGTGAAAATCACTGGTGCACGTTTTGATTTCACTCCATTTTTAACTGGTAAAGTAGATGTTTGGCCTGTTTATCGTAATTCTCAAGGTGTTATCCTTGAGAACAAACTTGGCCAGGAAGGCGAAAAAGTACGGTTTATGAACCCAGCTGACTTTGGTGTAAGCTTTGTTGCAAACTCCGTAATTACATCTGGAAAAATGATCAAAGAACATCCCGAAGTTGTAGATAAATTTGTTCAAGCTCTTGTAAAAGGCTGGGATAAGGCGATGGACTCTAGTAATGAAGCTAATTCTCTTGCAGCTATTGCAGCCCGGGATAAGGGTAATAATGATGCCATTAGAAAGCAGCAACTGGAGGTCACAAGAGCCCTAGTTATAAAAGATGGCGTTTTTGGTAAAATTGACGAGGCTGCATGGAAGCAGACGGAAAAAATCATGCTCAAGGAAGGGCAGATTAAAAAGGCTGTTACTGTAGAGAATAGCTTTAAGAAATAGCACGAGCTGCCCACAATCATGGATTATTCCGGAAAAAGCAGAGAAGAACTAATTGATCTGCTCAAAGCAGTAGAGGAGGATAACACCTTTGCGCACTTGCAGGCTAATGCTGCAGTGGAAGGTGTGTTACTTTGCTCTGATTCTGTAATTGTTAAGTCAAATAGTAAAGCTACCAGCTTGCTTGGCTATAGCTCCGAGGAGTTACAGGGACTACCTCTTGAAATTGTTGTTAATCCTGCAGGACTTTCAGAGCTAAAAACAGATTCTCTTACTGGAGATGGAAGTTGCCAAACCTGTCTCGTTAAAAAAGACGGTTCGTTTTTGACGGTACATTTACGTACTAGCTTAGTTCAGTTGCCCGATGGTATTGCAAGTATATATAGCTTTATAGATTATCAATCACTTGGACTCACAGAACAGCGTTTTAAAGAGATTTATAATATTTCCCCCAACGCTGTAATTCAGGTTGACCCTAGAGGTAAATTACTGGCAACAAACAGTGCTGGAGCAAGGTATTTTGGCTTTGATACGCCTGAAGATGCTGTTTCCCAAAAAATATATGTTGGTAAATACCTTAGTGACCCTATAGAGAGTCTTAGTTTTATTAAGCGCCTCAGGAAGGAGGGTCGACTGCCGAGTTTTGTTTTTAAAGCAAAAAACCCTGATACTAGCCGTGAATCTTGGGTTGAGGTGAACGCTACACCTTTTTACTCATCTTCTGGGGAAATCAAACATTACGAAGCAATACTTCGAGATGTAACGGCCAGTAAGGTAATGGAAATTTACCTGAAAAATGAAAAAAGTAGATTGAATGCTGTTTTTAACAGTATCCCTGGCCCTGTTCTGGTGATTGATCCTCAAACTTCCATGGTGGTGGATTTCAACGAAAGTGCTCATCAGCATTTTGGCGATATAAAGGGCACAGTCGATCATCTTGGTTGTTTTACCCGCATAGAGAAGGAAAGTGAAAGTCGTCTGATTGGTGTCGGTGAGTCTCAGATGACCATGTCATACTGGCAGTGTTGTGATCCTGAAGGAAGAGTTTGGACAGTGTACGATGTGCCTTTTCTCAACATTGATGGTGCACCACTTTCTCTCAAATTCATGCTCGATATTTCAAAACGGGTTGAGTATGAAGAGAAAATTAAGGAAGCACGGGCTCTGGCAGAGCAGGCAAATCAGGCTAAGAGTGATTTTCTTGCCAATATGAGCCATGAAATACGGACACCACTCAATGGCGTACTTGGTACTCTGCAGCTTCTATTGGATGATGGTCTAACTGATACTCAAAAAAGATATGTGGATGTAGCCGTTGAGTGCGGTAAAAGTTTACTTAGTCTTATTAATTCTATTTTGAATATTTCCCGTGTCGATGCAGGGCGAATGGATGTCCACCTTGTTGAAATGAATCCGGAAGAACTGTTCTCAACGACCACCACACTCTGTGTACCTCAGGCTGAAAAGAAAGGCATACGATTATCTTTTGAGTCGGATGAATCTTTACAACAGGTAGTGCTAGGGGATCAGGAGAGAATTCGACAGATCCTGTTTAATCTTATCGGTAATGCAATTAAGTTTACGGATGATGGGAGTGTTGTAGTTTCAGCAAGAGTGCTTCCCTTTGTTAAGGGTAACGGAAGTCGAACTCTTTACTTTTCTGTTACTGATACAGGGGTTGGTATTCCTCCATTTCTAATTGATCAGGCTTTTGATGTGTTTAGCCAGGTGGACAGCTCCTATACTAAACGTCATCAAGGTGCTGGTTTAGGGCTCGGTATTGTAAAGAGAATTGTTAAACTCCAAAACGGAACGATTGTTGTCGATAGTGATGGAGAGACAGGCACAACCATGCACCTTACAGTTGAAGTTAAAGACTTACCTGAAGACTCTTTGGCAACAGTGTCTGAGCTTGAACCTAATGGTGATGAGATAAACTTCACAGAACTTAAAGTTCTGGTTGCTGAAGATGAAATGATTAATCGTACCATTGCCATTGCTATGCTAGAAAAAATTGGTTGTGAAGTTGTCAGTGTCTCAGACGGCACTAAGGCTTTGGAACTACTGAAAGATACTAGGTTTGACCTTGTCTTTATGGATATTCAGATGCCTGGATGTTCTGGTATTGATGTCACCAGAAAGTTGCGTAAGGACAGTTCCTACAAGGATAAAGCGGATACGCCGATTATCGCCATGACAGCGCATGCCATGGAAGGAGACAAAGAGACATTTCTTAAGGCTGGTATGGATGGTTATGTGGCAAAGCCATTTGACATGTCTGAAGTCAAACAGGCAATGGTGGAAGTATTGGTTGACCGTTAACTCTTTCCTGATAGGTTCACGTTCGTTGTGAACCTATCAGAATGAGGGCTGGTTATTTTTATTCTGGTACTAACCCGTAAAAATAAGTAACAACATCTGTTCTTGTAACAATTCCGATCATCTTGCCATTTTCTACAACAGGTAGGTAGCCAATATTATCATCAATCATCATGTTAGCAGCTTTTGATGGTGGTGTTGCTGGTGTAATTGTCTTCACACCTCTAGTCATAAAAGCCTTAACCGGACTGTTCCACTGGTTCTTCTTTTTAACCTTCTTAAAATCCCAAAGAACGATAATTCCCTGAATATCATCGCCATCCGCTACGATTATTCCACGGATGTTTTTCTCATCCATGAGTTCCTTTACCTCATGCATAGGAGCAGTTGGTTTAATCGTTACTACAGGAAATGACATGAGATCAGCTATTTGTACATGGCGTGTCGGATCCGATTTTAACATATCCTTGATAGTGTCACGTATCTCCTCACCATTGCAGCCAGCTTGTTTAATTGTTGCTGAGCCAGCACCGGGATGACCGCCGCCACCAAGTTTACGCATGAGAGCACCCACATTGATGGCCGGGGTACCGCTTCGTGCAATAATAGTACAATGTGAATCATTGATAAAAATCACAAATGTTGCCGCGACATTGACGATATTTCTATAGGTGGAGACAATGGCAGATAGGTTAGTGACCTTCTTATCCAGGGAAACAATATTAAAACCGATTTGTCGACCGTTAATAGTGAGTTTCTCGTTGGTTTTCAGTAGTTCAAGGAGGATTTCTCTCTGTTTATCCTCATAAGGAGGGCTCAAGAAGTAACTTGCAACATTCAGGTCTGCACCGCTTTCAAGCAAAAAGGCTGCAGCCATTGCATCTTCAGGTGTTGTCGATGTGAAACTGAGATGACCTGTATCTTCGTATAGGCCAATAAGCAGCACTGTTGACTCAAGCGGAGAGAGTGCGATCTCTCGTTTTTTGATTTCACGAATAAGCAGTGTAACTGTTGCTCCAACACTTTCCTTATGGACAATATGGGCTTTCATGTTGCCCGGGTTCTGTACATGATGATCCCAAATTTCTATAATTAAATCATCACGTTTTCTCAACTTGTCCATACGATCCAACCGGTGCCACTGGTCGGTATCCACCACGATGAGTTTTTCGACCTCGTCGTGTACAATCTCATTGGGTAAAACCAGGTCAAACGCACTTTTATGGGTCGAAAGAAATCTACTGACATTCTGATTGACCATTTTAGGGATGACACCAACACTACCCGGGTATAGCAGTGTCGCACCTATTACCGAGGCAAGGGCATCAAAATCGGTGTTAAGATGAGTGGTGATAATTTGTCTCGGTGGTGTTTTCATGATTGTAAAAGAGTTTAGATTGAATTGTTTATTGTAATTTGTAAATTGGTCTAGGTCGATCTTCAAGGTAGTACGGCATCATCTGGCTGGCCAAGCGAGTAAGTGTTGATTTGCGATTGGCAGGCGATGGGTGGGTTGATAAAAATTCTGGTCTACCAGCACCACCTTGTTGAGCCATTTTCTCCCAAAGACTTGCAGCGGCTCTTGGGTCGTAACCTGCAAGGGCGGCAAGTTTTATACCCATAACATCTGCTTCCTCTTCTGCGACTCTACTGTTGGGCAGTGATATGGCAAGTTGAGCAGCTAGAATCGAGCCTCCCATGATGGCTGCTCGATTGTCACTGTCACGGCTGGCAATAGCGAGTCCTATTACGCCAACCTGAGTGGCTCTGGCAACAGACATTTTTTCGGCTGTATGATTTGCCACTGCATGGGAAATTTCATGTCCCATAACTTGAGCTAGTTCATCGTCTGTGATATTTAGCTTGTTTATTATACCGGTGTAAACCGCCATCTTGCCGCCAGCCATACACCATGCATTTACGGTTTCAGGCTCGTCTATAACCTTTACACTCCATTCCCAATTGGCTGTGTGCGGATACTGATAGATAGTCTGGTAAATAATTTTTCCAGTAATATCTCGCACTCGTTTGCTGACCTTGGGGTTGGAGTCAACCTTTCCCTCTTCTCTTAGAGGCTTTAAGGTGTTTACATATGCTTGTTTCGAGGCAGAAATTGCCTGCTCTGGTGAGACAAGCATGAGTTGAGATCTACCTGTTGGGCTTGTGGCACAGCCGGTAAGTAGTAAGAGTAAGACAAGTATAGATAAACAGTTTTTCATAAGAGCAACCTTTGTCTATAATCAACTTTCCTGCTGCATCGTATTATATACAGCAGGAAAGTGGTGTACTTTAAATTTTAATTAATTGCGTAGATAGTTTAATGCAGAACCGGCCTTGAACCAGGCAATTTGTTCTGCATTAAGAGAATGTTTTAACTCAACACTGTCTTTTGAACCATCAGTATGAGTGAATATTGCGATGGCTTTGCTGGCTGGAGCAAGTTCAGTAAGGCCATTAATATCAATGATGTCACCATCCTGAACCAGGTCGTAGTCGTTTGGGTCTACGAAAGTCAGTGGTAGAACACCCTGTTTTTTCAGGTTGGTTTCATGGATGCGTGCAAAAGAGCGGCAAATAACAGCCTTGGCTCCCATGTGACGTGGGCTCATGGCTGCGTGTTCACGGGAACTTCCTTCACCATAATTCGCATCACCAACTGCAACCCAACCAATACCCTCAGCTGAGTAGGCACGGGAAATGTCATTGAATTTAGCTGTTTCACCATTTAGGTGATTGATTCCACTTCCGGCATCACCGCTAAAGGCATTTATGGCGCCGCTAAACATGTTATTAGAAATATTATCGAGATGACCACGAAATCTCAACCATGGGCCAGCTGGAGAAATATGGTCAGTGGTACATTTTCCCTTAGCTTTTAGGAGCAGACGAAGGCCACTGAAATTTTTCCCATCCCACGCCTTGAATGGAGTCAGTAAGGAGAGTCTCTCTGATTGGGGTGCAATCTGTACTGCAACGTTATCACGATTATCAATAGGGGCTTGAAAACCTTCAACATCCTCAATAAAACTCTCAGGCACTTCGGCAACTTTACCTGGTGCTTTAAGTGTAAAAGGGCCGTTTTTCCCTTCGGCAGGGGTAGTAAATGGATTTACTGTAAAATCACCGTGCAGTGCATAGGCCATACATGTTTCAGGACTTGCAATGAAACAGCATGTCTCAGGATTGCCATCGTTTCGTTTTGGGAAATTCCGGTTGTAAGAGGTGATAATAGAGTTTGGTGCCTGGCCGTCGAGGTCTTCACGTTCCCATTGTCCGATACATGGGCCACAGGCGTTGGTTAAAAAGGTAGCACCTACAGCTGCAAGACGTTGAAGAATACCGTCGCGTTCAATTGTAGCCTTAACCTGCTCAGAACCCGGTGAGATAAGAAGAGGTGTTTTTAACTTGCCGCCATTTGCAACAATCTGATCAGCTATTTCAGCAATACGACCCATGTCTTCATAAGATGAGTTGGTACAAGAGCCAATCAATGTGACACTGATATCTTCTGGATAGCCACCGTCAGTCACGTGCTTTGCCATGTTCTCTACTGTTGTAGCACGATCAGGTGAATGAGGGCCTACAACATGTGGATCAAGATTATCTAAATCAATAGTAATAACTTCCTGATAGTAGGCTTCAGGGTTATTAAGTACTTCATGGTCTGCCTCAAGAATGTCAACATATCGATCTGCAATTTCTGCTGCATCACCGCGTCCGCAAACCTTAAGATAGGTTGCCATAGATTGATCATATGGAAATAGAGATGTTGTTGCTCCAAGCTCTGCACCCATATTACAGATTGTTGATTTACCAGTTGCAGAGATAGATTTTGCACCGTCACCAAAGTATTCAAGCACACGGTTTGTACCGCCTGCACAGGTGAGTCTCTCGAGGATTTTTAAGATAATATCCTTTGGGGCAGCCCATTCTTTAAGAGTTCCGGTAAGCTTTATACCAACTACATTTGGATGAAGAACTTCCCAAGGCATTCCGACCATTACATCTACTGCATCAGCACCACCTACGCCCGAAGCAAAGGCTCCAAGGCCGCCAGCGTTTGGAGTGTGAGAGTCTGTTCCAAGCATCATTAAACCAGGAAAAGCATACTGCTCAAGGACTACCTGGTGAATAATGCCGGCACCGGGCAGCCAGCAACCAAAACCATATCTTTTGGAAGCGGATGAGAGAAAATCATATACTTCTTTGTTCTCGGTTTGTGCCACAGGCAGATCAAATTCGGCACCTTTTTTGGCTTTAATGAGGTGGTCACAATGTACTGTTACCGGTACTGCAGCTTCGTTCTTTTCGGCCAGCATAAATTGAAGTACAGCCATCTGTGCTGTTGCATCTTGAAGGGCAACGCGATCAGGTCTGGTTTTAATGTAAGATGTTCCCGCTACCAGCTCTGATGTTGCTGCATCATCAAGATGGCCATACATGATTTTTTCGGTATAGGTGAGAGGGCGGCCGAGTCGCTCTTTTACGATTTCGACCTGTGCACGTGTTCTCTTGTATACTTTTTCAATAAAGGCTGCAGTTGAATCAACTGATGTTGTCATAGCGTCTCCTGATAGCTAAAAACTGGGTGGGAATGAGGCAAAATCTGTGACTTAGGATTTTATCATTTCTTCTGTCACCATTGTGTCTATAAAATCGAGAATGTATTGTCTCTGTTTACTTGTCGCGTGGGCAATGCAGGTACAGTGAAGGTTTGACTGGCTTCTTACTAACAGTTCAAACTTTACGCAAAACTGTTCGACCTCAACAGCCAGATAAAAAGGGCCATGGTCTTTATGTTCTTCACCTTTTTGGTTCTCGCTGAGCATTTCTTCAGGAAGGACAATCCAGTAAAGACCAATCATCGGTCCTTGCTTTGAGTTACGTTTTAGGTATGAGTCTATATTGTCTCGCTCCATTGGGGAGAGCTCATCTATTACTATTTGTCTCATTTTCTTTTGATGTCTATTAAGTTTTATTCTTGTATAAAATTACTCCAGCTGAGCTGGGTTTGTTTCGGTTTCCTTACAAGGGTGTAAAGCATTGTAGAGCTTCGTTCGAAAACGAATCTCTACAATGAATTATATATCGAGAAAGGTAGTGTCTTGATTGAGATCTTCATAACCATCTTCTCGAACAACGATCATGTTTTCAAGACGGATGCCGCCCCAGCCTGGAATATAAATTCCAGGTTCTACAGTAACGACCATTCCGGCTTTGAGTTTTTTGTTATTAATTCGCGAGAGTCGTGGGTTCTCATGGATTGCAAGACCTACACCGTGGCCAAGGCCGTGGCCAAAGTATTTACCATACCCTGCATCGGCGATCACTTTTCTGGAAATTGCATCAACCTCTCGACCTGTTACACCAGCACGTACAGCTTTAATTCCAGCAAGCTGGGCTTTACGCACAATACGGTGGATTTTCAGATATTTTTTATCAGCTTTTCCTGGCACAAAAGTTCTTGTCATATCAGAACAATAGCCGTCCAGAACCAGCCCCATATCAACTGTCAGTGGTTTATTCTTTATAATTTTTGCTGTGGTTGGCACTGCGTGAGGGAAGGCACTGTTCTCAGCAGAGGCGATAATTGAATTGAAGCTTGGTCTTTCTGCTCCTTTTTGTCGCATGAGTGACTCAATACGAACGGCCAGTTCAATCTCAGTAATCCCAGGTTTGAGGTTTTTGTAGACCTCGCCAAAGACCTCTTCATTTAAAAGGACTGATCTGCGTAAACATTCAATCTCATCCTGATCTTTGATGATACGCATTTTTTCGATGAGATCTTTTGTCGGAGCAATTTTTATTTTTACAGCTCCAAGTGTCTTTGAAAGTGATTTAGCGAAGGAGTGGAGCACGTAATCACTTTCAAAGGCAAGCGTTTTGATATCAAATTTTGGTAGAAGCTTCTTCAAGTGTGGCAAAAGACCGCGAGTGTAGACGCCCACCTTAGCCCAGGGAACTTCCTGTTCTGCCTGTAATTGATAGCGAAAATCGGTTAAAAGGTGAACTTTCCCACTCACTGGAATAACTAAAACCCCAGAAGTCTCACCAATGCCGTTATCTCCATCGTGGAACCCTGAGAGATAGCGACGATTTTCTGGTTGGGTTACAAGTAAGGCATCAAACCCTTTTCTGCGAAGTAGTTTCTGAACTCTTTTTACACGTTTTTGATAATCCATATTAAGCTCCAAAGATTTGCTTGATCATGTCCTTTCTCTGATCCATTGCCTGATTATACTGATCATTCAGGTCGTTAAGCATCTTTGAAAGTTCTTCTGCATATTGTGGGTGAGAGGCTGGGTTTATGTCCTGTGGTGCCACGCTATCTCCTCCCTCCATACCCTGTTGTTGCTGCATTTGACCACGGATGGCAGAGTTGAGTTGCTCGGTCATCTGGTCTTTGTGTTGACCATATTGTTCAAGGATCTGGCCGAGTTCCGTGCAGATATTTGAAATATCTGCATTGCCATCGCTTAACAAGAGTAGGCCATTGATTGCTTTCTGTCCTGTTGCTTGTAGATCTTCATCCCGTGGAAGAAGGATGTTTCGTAGTAGAACTTGAACCATGCCTCCACGGATAGATTGCTGCTTTTCAGGATCATTTTGTTGTAGCTGACCCATCAGGTCTTCTTCGCTGTTGTTCATAAAAGCTGCGGCTATCCGCATGCCATCTTTAGAGAAATCGGTGCCTTCAGACACTGTCGCAGCTTCTTTTTCCATACGAGCAGCACGCTCAAGAACCATTTCCATGGTGCTTTTAATTTCAGCCATCTAGTGTACCTCTATGTTAAGTTGGTTATTACCTATTGATTTGAATTCAGATGAATTGAGTTAAGTTGAATATTTCTTCAATACATTAAGGATGTTTTTGCAGAATGTTTATGAAATATTTGGACTTAAGGTTGTTTAATGTACAAAAAACCCGGCTTTATATCAAGAATAGCACATTGTAAAATGTTAATTCATTTCATTTTTTTAGGTTGCTTTATAAGGCGTGCAGCAAAAAAACCGTCCATATGTTTTTCAGGCAGAGGTGCAAAGACATCTCCTTTGGTGTCATGTGTACTTATTAGTGGCCTTATATATTGCTTCGCTTCTACTGGTAAAAAATCACTGCAACAGCTTAGAGAAAAGTCATCATTCTGTGAAAGAAAGGTTTGAATTACCTGATCATTTTCCTCCGGTTCAAGAGAGCAGGTCGCATAGACTAAAACGCCACCAGGCTCCACCATTTCTGCAGCTGTCGAGAGAATCTCTAGCTGTAGTTTCTGGTTTTTGAGGAAGTCACCTTCCTTACGATTCCAGCAGATATCTGGCTGTCTTCTAATAACTCCGGTGCCAGAGCATGGTGCGTCTACAAATATACCTGAGAAAGTTGCTGGATTCTTTGTAGCAAAATCCTGGATAGAAGACTGATGGAGTGTTATGGCACGCTCAGGAAAAAGCCGAGTCATATTCTCGACGAACTTCTTCTGTCTGTTTTTTTCAGGTTCAACGGCTATTACCTCTGCCTCAAGAGGACTACAAAGTTGGACTATATGGCCAGTCTTTCCTCCCAAGCCAGCACAGCAGTCGAGATATCGTCCTTCTTTTTTTATGGGTTGTAAAAGAAGCGTTGCTAGCTGAGCAGCGCTATCTTGAACTTGAAAAAAACCTTCATTGTAGCCTGGGAGTTCACTGACCTTGCCATGAAAATCTGGCAAAATGACAGAATCTGGTGCAGGGCCTTTTTCTACCACAAAGCTACTTTCATTGAGTGTGGTTATAAACTGATCAACTGAAGTTTTAAGACTGTTTACGTTGAGACTGAGAGTTGGCTCTTGTTGATTTATCTCACTAATGTTCTTTGTAGTATCAACGCCGTAATTTTCCTGCCATTTTTTTATAAGCCATTGGGGTTGGTTGTGGATAAGGCTTTTTTTGTCTGATAGTTTTTGTAGGAGTTGGTCTTTCTTACGAATTGAGTTTCTTAATACTCCGTTCACAAAACCGTGTAGTCGTTTAGGAACCTTAGCCTGTTGGCAACTTTTTACAGCTTCGTTCACCGCCGCTGATTCTGGGATGGAATCAAGAAAGAAAATTTGATAAAGGCCAACTGCAAGTGCTTGATGAACAAAGGGGTGTAACTTTTTTAATTTGACACTAATGAGTTGAGTGATAACAAAATCAAGTGATCCTTTATGACGTAATACCCCAAACACGAGTTTCATTGCCAAACTTCTATCTGGCTCCGACAGCTTATTTGTTTGGCAAAGTGTGTCTAAAAGTTGTTTGGTTGGTAGCTGCTGTTTGAACAATTTACTGAGTGTTTCTGATGCTACGTAGCGGCAACTCTTGTGTTTTTGTTTATTTTCAGGCACGGCTTTCATTTTGGCTGATTTTTAGCTGGTGTTGTACATCATTAAAGTAGCCATAAGGTAGGCATTTTTTGCAGATGTACAAATTCTGTATTGAAATTTGTGCCTAATTAAAGGGAATTGATTATAATCCTCTTGATTACCATCAATTATTGATAATAAAACTAAAGTAATAACATGAAAAAATTCATTTCTATTTCCGCATTATTTATTCTTTTTCTTTCTCCTGTAGCTATTTTTGCTGAAGAAAAATCGAAGTGGCAAGAGGCAGGTGATGAAATCAGTGATGCTGCCAGTGCTGTTGGCGATGCATCGAAAGAAAGTTGGGAGAAGACTAAAAAGGCAAGTAGTAAGATGTGGAATCAGGCCACTAAAACCACAGGTAATATCGCTGATAAATCAGTGGAAAAAGGTGGCGATGCTGTTGACGTGACGGTTGAAACAAGTAAAGGCTTCTGGGGCACAGTAAAGTCTACCTCTGTTTCATGGTATAATGCTGCAAAATCCAAAGTTCATCAGCTTTCCGCACCTTCGAAAGAGCAGCAGAACGAGACAAAGAAGTAGAGCAATGGGACAGGTAATGAAAAAAATAACCCTTATGTTTTTGGCACTAATTATGTTGTTTGCTGTATCTTGTTCTACTCATCAGGATACAAACGCTAGAAAGGGTGGTTTAACTGGTGCCGCTGCCGGCGCTATGATTGGCCAAGCAATAGGTGGCGACACTGAATCAACACTTCTGGGTGCGACAATAGGCTCTTTACTTGGCTATGCGATCGGTCAAGAGATGGATAGAAGAGACAGGGAACGGTTAAATAGCACCTATGAAAGAGGTGTCTCCGGTGAAACTGTTGTTTGGACAAACCCGGATACTGGTGTTGAATATGAGGTAACTCCTCAACCTGCTAAAACCTATAAAAATGGTGATCAGGTCTGTAGACCAGCAGAAGTTGAGATTACTGTGGATGGTCAAAAAGAGAAGACTACAACCACAGCCTGCCGTAATCAATATGGACAATGGGTGTTGCAGTAAGCCTTGTCTTGGCTGAGTGGCTTATTTAAGATTATTTAGTTTGCTGAGTAGTTCTTCAAAGCTTTCGGATACTGTTTTACCAGCAGTATCTACGACGATTTTGTCTGTTGTCCATTCATCGTATTCTCTATCAACTACTTTTTGCCATGTTGGTAGTTGAAGTCCTGCTATTGTAGGTTCTCTGGTTTCTACCCGTCTTTTATGCTCGGCTTTGTCTGAACAGATAATTTCGATGTTTACATATTCAGCTTTTGAATCTATTGCAACTTGCTGCCATTCATTCCTAGACAGTTTGATTGGATTACAGGAATCAGCAATCACACTGTGGCCCAACAAGAGATTGTCAGTCGCAACTCGATATGAGAGACGATACCCTTCGCCTGTTACTTTCACTGAGCAGAGGTCTCTAAGCGCTTGTTCAATAGTGTCGATACGTAGGTGAGTTATGCTGAGATGCTTTGCTAACATCTGAGATAATGTGGTTTTACCGGTTCCAGGAAGGCCGGCCATAATATATAAAATAGGTGTATTACTGTTCATTTTTCTGTATCTACTCAGTCCATAAGAAAAACTGTTACTCTGTTATGTTTTCCTGAAGTTTTTTGCCCATGCTGATTCTTTCTTCGGTTTTATAGCCATTAGCATGATAGAACTCTTCAACAGCCTTATTGTCGGACAGAATTTGAAGATTAATCTTCATGCAACCTATCTCAGTGAGTCTCTTTTCAGCAAAGGTAAGTAATTGTGACCCTAAACCTTTGTTGCGATACTTGGGAGATACTGCAAGAGAATAAATCCAGCCTCGATGTCCATCATAGCCAGCCATTATGGAGCCAATAATTTCCTTATTATCTATGGCGACGAACAACAGTTCGTCATTAGCTTCAAGCTTTTTGTCTATTACCAGTTCAGGGACGTTATGGTCTGCTTCGTAACCAAAGACCTCTTTCCAGAGAGATACAACTCCATTTCTGTGTTGCGAATTATCAAAGTTTAAAATTTTCAATTTTCTGCTGTTACACTGACTTTGAAGGGTTTTTCTGATAGCTGCTGCTTGGGTAGCCACGAATATAAATACCTTCGAGGTAGGAGAGTTTTCGAGGAAGCTGCTTGACGGAACCTCTGGTAATTAAAAAAGTTGCAGGGTTGCCGACTGTAAGGGGCTGCCCGCTTGTGGAACCACAAAGCTCAGCGCCATTTGTTGAAGCTGACTGAATTGCCTCTACAAGTGTGAAACCTGCTTTCATAAACAGTTTTATCTCTTCTATAACAGATTCACCATGTAATGTTCCTGGGGTACCTGCGCCTGTTCCAATAGCAGTTTTAACACCAATCTCCTTTGCTACTTGAAGTTGTTTAAGTTGTGTTGTTAGCGCTTCTTGCCAGAACTCCTCAGCACCGGGGATAGGTTTTCCGGAAGCTGCATAACGAAGAGAAAAGCGACAACCAATGTCTCCACCACCGGCACTAGAGTTGAGAGCATTTTGTGCTCTAATAATATTTGGAAGCCATAGGATATTTTTATCGGCCATTGTGTTAAGATTATTTGGCTTTATCAAATAACCTTGTTCAATTCCGTCGCACCCTGCTTTTAGTGCCTCTTCAATCTGTTCAGGCCCATTGGCTATCACAATTACTTTTTTGGACCCTTTGTTTTCTATGATATGACATAGTTCGGAGTAATCTATTGATGATTTCTGCTCACTGTCATCTATGCTATTGGAATAATGTATCTTAATAATATTTTCTTGGTTTTTTACGTCAATGGAGGATTCTTCTATGGTATCTAATAACGCATCAATATTATCATTTTCAATGATGCTTAAGACACCATGTGAGTGACAGTCTTTGATGTGGCGTTTCAGTAAGGTCTGCTGTTCCTTTTTGTCCAGCTCTGTTTCATTTGAGATTTGTATGGAAGGAGATTTAACAAGAGATACACTACAGTCAACCAGTGCAGACAGGATTATGCCGTGGGAAAAATCATCGACTGGAATGTCGCAGTTTTTGGGAAGAGCGGATATGTCATCGATTAAAGTAATAAGACCATCTTTTATACCAATGAGCTTATCTTTCTGAACCTCTGAACCGGAGCCATCAATAAATCTTCCTGCTTTGATTAACCTTGTTGCATCCATATTTCCCTCTACTGTAAGAGGCTATTTTTTCCCTGTGAGTAAAAATACCGAAAAAGGTTTCTCCACTCCCTCAGCATTTTTTCGCATGATGGTATGAACGGTACTGAACTCTATGTTGCCTAGGCCATTTTTTTCCACAATGTTTTGTAAATCATCTCGTTTAAAACCATTATGATGATGGTGACCTGGCCCATTTCCTTGGTGAAATGAGCCGTCTTCTTCATCCAGGTCGGCAACAGCCAGTAAACCACTAGGTTTGAGGAGTGTGCAGAATTTTTCCAGCAACAATGAACTGTTTTCCACATGATGCAGTGTCATGGCACAAAAGATAAGATCAAATTTTTGACCCAAGTCACCAGTAAGAAGGTTAAAGTTTTTAGTACTCACATTTGTGATCTTCTGCTCACTGACCTTCTGCTGAAGTACCTCAAGCATGCCATCTGAAGTATCTACAGCAAGGAGTGACTTGAGTTGTGGGGCAAGCATTAAACCGACAAGACCAGTCCCACAACCATATTCCATCGCATCAAGCTCTGTATTGTCACCCATCAGTGATTTGATCGCACCACTAACATCTTCAGCGAGTGCGACTCGTCTTTTCTTTTTGTCCCAATCCGCTGCTTTTTTATCAAAGTTGCTTTTTGACTGCTCGCTCATGTTCTTCCTTTTATAGTTCACCAACTTGATCAAATAAGGATTTATCCTGTTCAATTTTGACTCGGTTGCCAATGACTGCTCTGTAGTTGTCAGCAAGCATTGTTTCAAGTTGAGGTGTAAAGCTCTTCAGATCATCAACTGTTGTTGAAATAATCTCCTCTAGACGTGCCTTCTTGTATTCAGGGGTAATACCGCTTAAAAATTCATTTTTGGCAACAGCACCTTTTGCCGCCTGGCTCTGATGAGGAGTGAAACCTCCGTAGGTTCCGATAATCAATTGATCCATGATTTCTTTTGGTAAGCTTAAATCGGCGGTTACATTTGCAAGTTGACTATAGGCGTCATAGGTTTTCTGCACCTGTGGATCGCGGTAGCTAATGATGAGCATATTGCCATTTAACTGACTGAATTGGATAAAACATCCATAAGCACCACCCATCTGACGAACACTATTCCACAGATAGTCGCGTGAAAAGTAAGTTTTCAGAACTTCAAAATGACCATTGTAGCCAACTCCCTCTGGAAAGAGGTTTCCGCCCTGGATGGCAAAAACAATCTCAGCAGAAGTGATAAAGCCTTCATGTTTTGGAATGTCTAGATCTGGAGGAGTAACACGCTCAACAGGTGTTGACGGTAGTCCGCTAATCAGTGCTGGGCATAATTCTTTAAATGTATTTATCTCGTTATCATTTGCTGTAGCCGATAGAAGTATGTTGTTCTGGTTGAAGAGTAGGGTCGCAATCTCTCGCAGGATAGCAAGAAACTCTTCTTCTTGAGCATCATAGTTTAAGGCTAGTTCTTTGTTTGCCCTATAGGTAGTGATTCCTGAGTACGCTTCACGATATTGCCCAGCTTGACTGAGGTGTGAGGCAACACGGGCTGAGGCAAGAGAATAGCCTTCGCTCTGGGCGGCATGGTCAGCCCAGGCAAATTCACGGCCTACGATCTCTCGGATCCTATTGCGATCGGCAAAAGTTGTTTTAGCAAGGAGTGAACTGACCAGACTTACAGCTCTCTCAAGATAATTAGGCAAACTTTTTAGATGAAGCCAGAAAATAGGTTGTGCAGCTTTTGTTCTATCCAGATGACCATATGTGTTCATGGAGCAAGAGAATCCACCTGTAACGGTAGCAATTTCTTTGGCAAACTCCATGTAGTTGAGCTTTTCGGTGCCAAGCTCAGTAATAATTGTGCCGAAAATGTCGAGATAGGGTAGCAGGCGTGCTGGTAGACAGGAAAAGTCGAAACCCACATCAATATATGAAATATGGTTTGTGTCCAACTCACTTATCAACAGTTTTCTGCCTTGGATATCTACGGGTGTTACCTGATGATATTCAACATCACTTGTTAGGTCAGAGAGCCCAAGCCGTGGCAGTAGTGATAGTGTCTCAACATTGTTTGGCTCGAGTTGCTGCTGCATTAACTCTTTGGTGCGGGAAATCCGCTGATTACGGTCTTCCTTGGTCAGTGTCTTGTCGTGTTCCTGTAGTCGAGCCTCTTCTTCCTTTCTTGTTTGTTCCTGTTGAGCTGGGTCTGGACTAAGGCAGATAGTGACTGTTGCAGGGTTATCGATTAAATACTCTTCGATAAGTTTTTCAAAATAATTCTCTTTAAGCGCTTTATGTCGAAGGGTTTTGAGTAATTCTTCGTTTTGCAAAGATTCAAATGGATCCATATCATATTTCAAGGCAGGCATGGCTTTGCCAATAAGATCTAAGCCACGCTGGGCCTTGCTGGAATCTTCTCTAAAGCCAAACTCATACTTATTCAACTCTGACAGAATGAGATCCTTATCAAGACCGTTCTCTACCATTTCACTCAGCGCTTCTTTATAGATTTTTTCAAACGCCTCTCTGTTTTCCGTCTCACTGCCCACGAGGTAGCTTATCATGGTTGTTTTGTATGAGGAGGTGCAGAGATAAAGGCCACCAAAATCCTTACAGAGTCCGCTGGAGGTAATCTTGTTTTTCAGAGGCGAACCGTCTGAGTTGTATAAGATGTTTGAGATTATCTGAAAGGCGCAGTTTTTTTCACGTTCGTTTACCTTGGCAACGTTGGTGGCCACTGCGATAAAGGTTTTTTCTTTTGTGTCATCCGAATCGGTAGCGTAGGTCTCATTAATGAGGACAGGTTCGCTGATACAGTCGCCTCGCACTACTTCTGCTCGTTCACTTTTCTCGTCAAAATGTTTGTCTAGTTTTTCTTCAAGGTACTGTAGCTCCTCTTCGAGAGACGCATCACCATAAACAAAGAAGATACCATTACTAGGATGATAATGTTTTTTATGAAAATCACAGAACTGCTGATAGGTAAGATCTGGTATGTTTTTAGGGTCGCCACCGGACTCATGGGCGTAAGTCGAGTTTGGCATAAGCCCTTTATAGATATTATGAAAGAGGTGTCTGATCGGGTCAGAGAATGCACCTTTCATTTCATTGTAAACTACTCCCTGAAACTGAAGTGGTTGGTCTTCGTCTTCCTGGTGATAGTGCCATCCTTCCTGTTCAAAAGTTGCAGGGTCAAGAAGTGGTTTAAAGACAACATCACAGTATACATCCATGATGTTAAAATATTCTTTAATATTACGGGTCGCAAAAGGATAATAGGTGATATCTGAGCCGGTCATAGCATTGAGGAAGGTCATCAGACCACCCTTGTTTATCTCACCAAATACATCTTTAACCGGATATTTTTCAGAACCCATTAAGACTGAATGCTCAAGAATATGGGCGACACCTGTTGAGTCAGTTGGGATTGTGTTAAAAGCTGCGGAAAAAGTCTTATTTATATCATCATTTTTTATTGCAAGCAGTGGGCAGCCAAGTCTTTTGTGTTCAAAGAGATAGACTTGAGAGCTTATTTCCTCAATAAAGAGTTGTTTTGTTAAGATGAATTGGTTGTATTCCTGCCCAGTGATATATTCCATATTTTTTATTGTATTTAAAATAGTTTATCTGAATCCAGCATGAGTGTAACTGGACCGTCATTAATTAATTGAACATCCATCATTGCTTGAAACTGACCTGTTGCCACTGTAATGTTGTTCGCTTTTACTTCATTTATAAACTTTTCATAAATTTCTTCTGCAAGAGCAGGTGGCGCAGCCTTTGAATATCCTGGCCTTCGCCCCTTTCTGCAGTCACCATACAGCGTGAATTGGGACACTATAAGCATTTCTCCGCCAGTGTCTTTAAGAGATAGATTCATTTTGCCATTTTCATCTTCAAAGATGCGAAGGTTAATGATTTTATCGGCCATCCATTTAATTGCATTTTGATCATCGGATGCTTGAACACCAAGTAAAACAACCAGCCCTTTATCAATAGATCCTATTACTTCGTCATTAACCGTGACGGACGCCTCTCGGCTTCTTTGTATTACAGCTCTCATATTCTCTTTTATTTTTTCTTTGTCATATTGGTAAGCGATACACCGACAAGGACGAGTATACCGCCTGCCAGTACCGAAGTTTTAATAGATTCTCCGAGGAAAATATTGGCTAGCAGCAGGGCAAAGACCGGTACAAGATTGATGAAGATGCCTGCTCTTCCGGCTCCAACCGCTTTGATTGCTCGGTAATACCACCAGAATCCAATAGCCGTTCCTGCTACCCCAAGGTATGTGATGTTGCACCAGTCGGTAAAAGTGATGGCTGTAATATGGTGTAGGAAACCATAGTGGAGAGCAGGTACTGCAAGGAGTATCGTGCCGATAATACAGGAATAGCATACCGCTGTAAGGGGGTCAATTTTATTAAGAACCTTCCTTCCTGCAAGGGTGTATGCTGTCCAGCTCGCAACGCAGCCTAAAAAAGCCTTTTCTCCTGGGCCGAATCCGCCTTGTAGTATTTCTGAAGGATGGCCGTTACTGATAACGAAAATTGCACCAATAAGAGACAGCAGTATGCCGCAGAATTTCCTGCCTGTCATTGTTTCCTTAAAAAAGAAGGTAGCAGCCGTCGCTATACAAAGTGGTGTCGAGGCAATGATGAGTGCGGCTCTACCAGCGTTTATATGTCTTAATCCTTCGAAAAAGAAAATGTTGTAAGCAAATATACCCGTTAAACCTAGAAAGAAGAGCATGGGAAGTTGGCTAATCTTAGGTTTAGGAAGGTAGCCGTGATGAAGGCGTAAGATGATAATTAGGGTGATTGAAGCTACTAAAAATCTGAGTAAAGCGGTGGAGGTTGGGGGGACGGATGAGCCCAACATCCTGCCGGCAATAAAAGTACCACTCCATAAAAGCATGGTGAGGACAAGTGAAAGATACATGAAAAGTGGTTTTTTGAGCATAGGTTCTTGCCGTTTATTATGTAATATTAGTAAAATAGATAAAAAAGAAGTTGAATAATTCAGATAAATAGTTACTTGTTACATCAACTTATTTTTAGCTCAAATTTGTTTTCTTGATTTGTAAATGATACAGTAATTTTGTTACTTAAAATTATGACAACTGTAAAGTATTAGTACGTCTTTATCCAATTGAAAATACCATGATTAATCAACTTCAAGATTTAGTGGAAAGAATGTCTAAGGAGCTGCCCGGTGTTTTAGCTGCTGCTGTGGTGACCGTTGATGACGGTATGTCCATTGCTGAAGCTAGTCGCAAAAGTGGACTTGAAACTGCTGCAGCCTCTGCCTATCTCGCCTCAATTGTAAAATCCAATGCAAAGGCAATTAACCTTTTAGCAGACGATGAGGTCGTTGATGATATTCTGGTTACCACCAGCAAATATCATTTTATTATCAGGCACATACCAGACCAGCCGTTTTTCATTTTTTTGGTTACAACCAAGAAAGAATGGCTTGGTAAGGCTAGAGTCTTAATCCAGAAGTATGAAAGAGAATTCGTTAAATACGAAAACTTTTTAAGAGAACAGCTGCAATAAATAGTTCCTAGAAGCTAACAAAAAAACCGATATGAATCATATAATTCATATCGGTTTTTCATGTTTATAGAAAAAATGGTCTTTATTTTTTCAGCATTGGATGGCCCAACTCTTCTCGCTGGACTACATACTGCTCGGCAACGCCACGGGCAATGTTTCTAATTCTTCCAATATAACGGGTTCGTTCCGCTACACTGATTGCTTTTCTTGCATCAAGTAGGTTGAAGGTGTGTGAACACTTCAAACAATAGTCGTATGCAGGAAGAATGAGCTTTTTCTCAATCAGCTTATGTGCCTCAGTTTCGTACACATTAAAAAACTCTGTCAGCTTTTCCACATTGGCTTCTTCAAAGTTGAAAGTAGAAAATTCTACTTCAGCTTGATGAAAAATTTCACCATAAGTTATTTCATCATTCCACTTGATATCGTAAATCGATTCAACACCCTGTAGGTACATGGCAATACGCTCAAGTCCATAGGTGATTTCAGCGGTTGTTGGTGTCAGATCAATGGATCCTGCCTGCTGAAAATATGTAAACTGAGTAATTTCCATACCGTCCAACCAAACTTCCCAGCCAAGACCGGATGCACCAAGGGTGGGTGATTCCCAGTCATCTTCAACGAAGCGGATATCATGATCAAGCAGATCAAGGCCAAATCTTTTTAAACTTTCAAGATAGAGTTCCTGAACATTGAGTGGAGATGGCTTGAGAACAACCTGATACTGGTAGTAGTGTTGCAGGCGGTTTGGGTTTTCACCGTAACGACCATCAGTTGGACGTCTGCAAGGTTGAGCATAAGCTGCTTTCCATGGCTCAGGACCGAGAGACCTGAGAAGTGTTGCCGGGTGAAAGGTTCCTGCACCTACTTCCATATCATAAGGCTGTTGAACAACACATCCTTGTTCTGCCCAATATTGGTTGAGTTCAAAAATAATATCCTGAAAATTCATCGTGTAGCCTCTTGTGTCTATATCGTATTGCAGCCAAAAAACGGTCCAGCTGTGCTTAAATTGCAGGAGAGAAACTAATAACTCTATCGAAACAATACTATATAATTGCAAACTTGACTTTTGTCTATGCTATCCGCATTGTATTTGCTTTGTTATTCACACTTTTTCTTAAAAAATTAATAAAAATGCAAATAGATACAACGTTAAAACAAAGAAAGGATTTACTGAAAAAAAACAAGGTCATCGCAGTAGTTGGACTCTCCCCAAAAGAGTCACGACCTTCTAACATGGTTGCCCGTTATCTCATTGAAGCTGGTTTTACTGTTATTCCAGTTAATCCAGGGCAGACAGAAATACTTGGTCTAAAATGTTACACCAGTCTGGACGATATTTCAGAATCTGTTGATATCGTAAATGTTTTTAGGCGTTCAGAAGATGTTCTACCCATTGCTGAACAGGCTGTTGCTATTGGCGCAAAAGGTTTATGGCTGCAACAGGGAGTCATAAATAATGATGCTAAAGAAATTGCCGAAGCGGCAGGACTCCTCGTTGTAATGGATAGATGTATTAAAATTGATCATCAAAATATAGCCTGATAGGCTCTTGCAGGTATAGTTATTTATGGAACCGCAGACCCTTAGTATCCGTGGTGCACGGATGCACAATCTTAAGAATATTGATGTTGATATTCCCCGCAACAAGTTGGTTGTTTTTACTGGCCTTTCTGGGTCAGGTAAATCTACTCTTGCCTTTGACACACTGTATGCCGAAGGGCAGAGGCGCTATGTAGAGTCACTTTCAACATACGCCAGACAGTTTCTTGGCCAGATGGATAAACCGGATGTGGATTCACTGGAGGGGTTAAGTCCGGCTGTATCAATTGAGCAGAAGACAACTTCTAATAATCCCCGTTCAACGGTTGGTACTGTCACAGAAATTTACGATCATTTACGTCTACTCTTTGCTCGTTGTGGCCGTCCACATTGTCATAAATGTGGTAAGGAAATTCAGGCTCAAGCCGTTGAGGATATGGTCAATATCCTGATGGCAAAACCAGAAGGAACAAAAATCATTCTTCTGGCTCCACTCATAACAGAGCGTAAAGGCCGACATGAAAAACTGCTTTCAAGGGTACGTAAAGAAGGTTTTGTTCGTGTTCGTGTAGATGGTGATATTCTTCATGCTGATGATCTTATTGAACTTGATAAAAATAAAAAGCATACCATCGAGATTGTTGTAGATCGCCTTGTTATAAAAGAAAGTGTACGCAGACGACTGTCAGACTCTGTAAGTACCGCAGTAAAACTTACCGAAGGGTTTCTTGGAGTGCTCGATGCTGAGACTGATAAGTTGGAGTTGCTCAGTGAACATGCAGCATGTCATGACTGTAATATATCCATGCCGCCTCTTTCCACCCAGCTTTTTTCATTCAATAATCCGCAGGGTGCCTGTGGCGAGTGTGGTGGGCTGGGGGTAAATCAGTATTTTGACCCTGATCTTATTATACCTGATAGTTCCAAGTCGATAGTGGAGGGTGGTATTGCTCCTTGGGGCTGGCGAGAAGAAATGTCATATACGGGGCATATGCTCAGTGCACTTGCAAAACATTACGGTTTCTCTCTTGAGACACCACTTAAAAAACTGAAAAAGGCTGATGTCGAAACCCTACTTTATGGTTCTGGTGATGAGGAAATTATCTTTCATTATCGTAAAGGTAGTCGGGTAATGACTGCTGAAAAACCGTTTGAAGGTGTCATACCTCAGTTGCATAGGCGATTTCATGAGACTCAATCTCCGGGTATGCGTGAAGAGCTGGCTAAATATATGAATGAGCAGGTTTGCCCTGTGTGTAACGGTGCACGATTGAAAGCTGAGGCCCTCGCTGTAAAAGTTGATACCTGGGCGATCAATGAGTTGGTGAGCTTGTCTATAGATCAGTTTCTTGATGCCTTGCCAAAACTTTCTCTCACAGAAAGAGAGCTTTCTATTGGCCACTCTATTTTAAAAGAGGTGGAAGACAGGCTGTCTTTTCTCAACGATGTAGGGCTTGGATACTTAAGCCTTGAGCGTCGTGCTGGAACACTCTCAGGTGGTGAGGCACAGCGTATTCGTTTGGCATCTCAAATTGGTTCAAGGCTTGCCGGTGTACTTTATATTCTTGATGAACCGAGTATCGGTTTGCATCAAAGGGATAATGAAAAGCTCATCAGCACCCTTGTTGAGTTACGTGATCTTGGTAACAGTGTACTTGTCGTTGAGCATGACACCGATACCATCCTTGCAGCCGACCATGTGCTTGATATGGGCCTTGGTGCCGGGGTACATGGTGGGGAGGTTGTTTATAACGGTGATGTTGAGGGCCTTTTAAAGGATAAGAAATCCACCACAGGAGCTTATTTGTCGGGTAGGAAGGAAATTGCGACGCCAAAGAAAAGACGCAAGTGTGTTACCTCAAAAGCTAAATGTGTAGCTGTTAAGAACGGAGTGGAGAACAATCTGAAAAAGATCAATGTCTCTTTTCCACTCGGTGTTATGAGTTGTGTGACAGGGGTTTCCGGCTCCGGTAAGAGTTCGCTTGTGATGGGAACTTTATTAAAATATGCGGAACTTGGTCTTGGCCAGAAAGAATCTTCCTTTAAAAGTGACAAAACCGAGGTTAGTGGTCTCAATCTTATAAGTAAAATAATCGATATTGACCAGAGTCCTATTGGACGCACGCCTCGATCAAACCCGGCAACATATACAGGTGTCTTTACTCCTATTAGAGAGCTCTTTGCAAAATTACCTGAATCCAGGGCAAGAGGTTATAAACTTGGAAGGTTCAGCTTTAATATGAAGGGTGGTCGCTGTGAGTCGTGTGACGGTGAAGGTGTCAACCGTATTGCCATGCATTTCCTGCCTGATGTTTATGTAGTGTGCGAGACCTGCAAAGGTAAACGCTATAACAGTGAGACTTTGGAAATTAAATATCGAGATAAGAATATCCACGATGTTCTGGCAATGACAGTTGAGGAAGCATTAGACTTTTTTCAGAATGTGCCACCGATTAAGAATCGTCTACAAACCCTCTTTGATGTGGGTTTATCCTATATCTCACTGGGCCAGTCTTCTGTAACACTTTCAGGTGGTGAAGCGCAGCGGGTAAAACTTGCCCGGGAGCTATCTGGCCGATCTACAGGTACTGTTCTTTATATCCTCGATGAACCAACTACAGGGCTGCATCCGGCAGATATTCAGCATTTACTCAATGTCTTAAATCGACTTGTGGAACAGGGCAATACTGTGGTGGTAATCGAACATAATCTTGATGTGGTAAAAACTGCAGACTGGATTATTGATATTGGGCCAGAAGGTGGTGACGGAGGTGGTACACTCATCGGTTGTGGCCCTCCCGAGAGGATTATAAAGCTTGATGATTCACATACTGGAAGGTTTTTAAAGGACGTTCTGTAAATACTTGCTTGAAGTAACAAAGTACGGTTTAATGGCAACCATCTTAATAACATTTTTACTATAACAATTAACAGATAGAGGAATCCAATGGCAGAAGCAAACCAAGCAGCAGCAAATCAACCTGAATTTCGTATGCAAAAGATGTATATCAAGGACTTTAGCTTTGAGAGTCCTAATGCACCTGAGGTTTTCATGAATCAGGGAACCGAACCAAAGGTTGAGTTGAACCTTCAGTTGAAGAACAAGAAAGTTGATGAAAATCACTACGAAGTTGCCTTGGAAGTAACTGCCAAGGTAAGCGCTGATAATGGTGAGAAGACCCTTTTCATTCTTGAGCTTGAGCATGCTGCAATTTTCCTCCTGAAAAACATTCCAGAAGAGCATATGGAAATGGTACTTGCAGTAGATTGTCCAACCCTGCTTTTCCCATTCACCCGTCAGATTGCAAGCCAGGTGTCGACTGATGGTGGCTTTGCTCCTTTCTTGATGGAGCCTGTAAACTTCATGGGTCTTTACCAGAATGCTAAGAAGCAAAAGGAAGCAGCTAATTAGTATATAAAGGTGAAGACGGATTAATCCTTTCCGCATACTGAGCTTTTATGAATCCCCCTGTGGCATTTGCCGCAGAGGGATTTTTTTTACCTTGTGTCATAAGGCTGAAAAATTTGTTGGGAATATCTCCAGTCTAGTTTATTCTCTTGTTAGAAATTTAATGCTAATTTGAATCCATATTTTAATTTTGTGAGGAGAGTTTTATGAGAAACGTCAAGCCATTTTTGTTGATTAGCCTGAGTGTGTTTATGCTGCTCAGTTTTGCTAGTATAGGAGTAGCCAAAGATCATCCATGGGATATGAAACCGCCTTTTAAAAGCGGTACTATAGAATATTCGTTGTCTGGTATGGAAGATGGTACAGAGACACTCTACATTAAAGAGTATGGTACAGAAACAGCACGTTACCATACAGGTAAGACAACAATGATGGGTATGACAATGGAAACTAAAACTGTTGAAATTGTCGATCCTGATTGGATATATGAATACGATCTGGTGGAACAGACCGGGTATAAAAGCGCAAATCCAACCAAGTATTTGATTGAAGAGTTTAACGCATTGTCTTCCGCGGATAAAAAGAAGGCGATGAAGAATGCAGAAGCAATGGGCGCTAACTATGCAGGAATGGGTGCAGTGGAGAAAAATGTAGCAGAAATTCAGGGTTACCCATGTGACAAGGTTGCTGCAATGGGTGCTGTTACCCATGTAATTCATGGCACTGATATTCCACTTAAGGTGGAGATGAATACAATGGGCATGAAAATGGATGTTATTGCCGTATCTGTAAAAGAAGGCCGTGTATCTGGTAAACACTTTGATCATCCGGAAGGGATTGAGGCAATGCATGATCAGCAGGGAACAGCTGCTGCAAAGTCCATGGCTCAAGAAGTTGTTGCTGCCCTTGTTGAAGGAGAGATGGCATCGCCAAATTCTAATACTGCACATGCACAACAAAGAATGGAGCATGTACCAGCAGAAGATCAAGCTGAAATGGAGCAGGCTATGGAGATGATGAAAGGTTTGTTTGGTAATTAACCTTCAGCTTATTTGGCTTTGATGCCTGTTGTTATGAACGTAGAGGATGAACTGTTTCCACGGTGAGTGTCTGGGCACCAAAATCATCCTCTACAAGACCTCTTAAAACATAGCCCCGGTTACTGGATAGTATGTGGGCGAATTTTCTATAAACTTTTGGGAAAAAAGTTGCCTCAAAGGTTGCAGTTTCATCTTCAAAAGTGAGAAACTCCATTGCATCACCAGTCTTGGTGGAGACAATCTTTCCAGTTAGCAGCCAGCCTGCTATGGTTATCTTTTTGCCAATATAGCTCGCTATCTCGTACCCTTTGGTCATGTTCTGTGTCTTCTTGGTAAACATCATTATCGGATGGGTTGAGCAGAGAAAACCAAGGCTTTTATATTCATAACGTAGTTTGTCAATGTGTGATTGAGGTGGTAGTTGTGGTGGTGTTGGCACACTTGGCGGAAAGAGGCTTGTTGTTGTGTTTGCACTTTGTTTGAGACAGGCAAGGGACCAGAGGAGTTTTTCTCTGCTGTGCGCTAGATCTAGGCTATCTAGTGCACCTGCATGAATTAGTGAAGTTGCCTCATCCTCAGAGGGATGAATGCGGTGGTAAAAGTCCGCTATAGTTGTGTACGGCGTCTCCTTTCTCTTTTCGATGATTCTTTGAGCTGTTTCAAAGGACAAGTTCTTTATTGATAATAGCCCTGTGAGGATAGTGTCTTCATTACCTTGCCATCTATATTTGCTTCTGTTGATGTCTGGTGGCAAGACGTTTAAGCCAAGTCTTTTCGCTTCGGATACATAGCCAAAAGTGGAGTAAAACCCACCCTGATTAGAAATGACTGCTGCCATAAACTCAGCAGGGAAGTGTCTTTTTAAATATGCTGCCTGGTAAGAGACCTTGGCATAGGATGCAGAGTGTGGTTTGCAGAAAGAGTAACCGTCAAAACTGATGATCATACTCCACATCTTATCAATGATATCATCATGGATCTGGTTCTGCCTACATCCTTCTTGAAAGTCTTTTCTGTAATCTCTTAATCGTAATTCCCTATCTTTTTTAGAGAGTATCTTTCTTAGTCCATCAGCTTTAGCATGACTAAAACCTGCGAGTGTTACGGCAACTTTAGAAACGTCTTCCTGGTAAACCATAAGGCCAAATGTTTCATCAAGAACACCTTCTAACATAGGATGCAGAGGGGGCCAGTCGCCAGTGTGCAAACGTCTTACGTATTCTCGGACAAACTCATTGGCTGCCGGTCGTATGATTGAAGATTGCAAAACGAGTTGGTCGAAAATACCACAAGCCGCTTTTTTCTGGAGCAGGCGCATAGCCGGGCTTTCAATATAAAAACAGCCCATTGTTTTACCATTGGCTACCAATTCCTTTGTTGCATGGTCATCCTCGGGTACCCAGTTGTCTTCCGAAAATGTTCCACCATTATCTTGGACATTTGTTATCGCATCTCGAATAACGCCAAGGCTGCGATTGCCTAGCAGATCAATTTTAACAAGGCCCATATCTTCGGCGCCATCTTTTTCCCACTGGATAATCGGCACTCCTTTTGGTGCCATCTCAATGGGAACGTAGCGATCAAGTTTCTCTGGAGTGATAATAACACCGCCTGGATGGACTGAGAGGTTACGAGGTAGTCCGATAAGTTTTTCAGCAAGAGCGAGAATCTCTGGCCATGGCTCTGTTATTTCATAGTCTTTCAGTGTATGGGCACGGTTAATACTGCTCTGAAGAGTTTCTCCATCTTCTCGGAAAATCCAGGGTAATTTTTTTGTAATACGAGAAATCTCATAACCAGGAATGCCATAAGCTTTGGCTGTTTCACGAATTGCCATGCGTGGTTTAAAATAGACATGGTTGCAAACCATGGCAACGTGGTCTTTGTGATGGGTAAGTACCTCGGAAAGAATATCATCTCGTTCATCCCAGGCAAAGTCGATATCAATGTCTGGCGGGTCTTTCCTGCCCGGATTCAAAAATCTTTCAAAATAAAGGTTGTAACGAACAGGGCAGACATTGGTGATTTGGAGGCAGTAGGCAACAAGAGAAGCAGCACCAGAACCGCGACCGCATACTCTTCGCAGGTATCTTTTGCCATCGGCCTCTTTTGGGTGAACAATATCTCGTACGATGAGAAAATAGGAGGAAAAGCCCATCTGTTCAATTATCTCAAGTTCATATTCAATTCGTTCGATCACAGGTTCACTGAGATCGAGGCCGTATCTTTTCTGTGCCCCTTTATATGTTTCTTGGCGTAAAATTTGTGCTGGGCTGATGTTTTTACCACTTTGCCATGGAGGCATAACCAGCTCTGTTGCAGGGCCAGAAAAAGAACAACTTATGATGAGTTTTTCTGCTTCCTGCAAGATCTCTGGCCATATAGAAAAACGTTTGTTGTAAGCTGATATTGGTTCAATAGCTTGTGGTGGCACAGTCTCGTCTACTGCCTGTGAGAGGGAAGTATTCTTTCTAATTGCTTGCAGAAGATAAAAAAGCTCTCTTTCCGAAGTGGAGCCGATAGAGCTGTTCATTGTATAGATTGCAGGGCGTTGGTGTTTGTTGCACCAATTGCGTATCTTTTGAGCTGCTTCTGTGGGCTGATGTCCTAGATCTCCTACTATTTCAAAATGTTGCCTGTGTAGCTCTTTTAAGGTAGTGAGGTCCTCACTGAGTAGAATAAGCCCTTTTGCAAAAGACCGAGGAAGTTCACTAAATGAAAAATCCTTGTTACAGTGACGTTGTGTAATGAGTGAACAGAGGTTACTGAAACCATGGTCGTCTTTTACAAGACAGATGATAGTTTGTGCCGAATTTTCCGGAGAAGTTATTTCAGCACCGATGATTGGAGTAATACCTGTTGTACGACATGCTTTTAAAAATGCGGGCAAGCCATATAGATTGTCTGTGTCAGTGAGTGCTAGATGAGTATAACCCATCTTCTTGGTTAACTTGCACAGATCCAGAGGTGACATGGTGCCACCCATAAGAGAAAAATAAGAGCGAATTTTTAAGGCAAGCATTTTCTCACGCCTCACTTTTACACTGGTCTATAAAGTGATGTTGCTGACCTGTGAATATCGCTTTGTCTCCGTATTTCATGCGAACCTTATCCATTGCTTTTTCTATCGTGGTGTTACTTTTTCGAGTCGGGTTTTCCTCAGAAAAAAGGGAGAGTTGCTGTGATTGCTGTTGAAAAATGTCACAGGTTAGTCGGCAGCTACGCAGACGGGTACGCCTTGTCCATGCACGTTGTAATGCTAGAAGGCTTAACTGTATAAGCTCCTTGTCTGAGCTGGTTGTTTTTTTTCTTGTTGCCTGCCTTATTGCAAGAGTTCCGTCGCTATAGGTGAGATATATACCTACTCTACGGGCTTCACGCTTTTGTTTGCGTAATTGTTGGCCAAGTCCACTGGCTAGCAATGTAACCAGCCCTTCGACCTTTTTTTTATCATTAGTGTCCTCGCTGAAAATGTAGTCAGATGTAAGGGCTTTGTTTTTCGGGTTGCCTGGGGTGATGGGGCTAACATCGATGCCTTGACTGATTTCAGAGATGTACTGTGCTCTTTTGCCAAACGGTACTTGGAGTTGTGCAGGTGTGAGTGTTGCAAGTTGACCAATTTCAGTGAGATTGAATGAACGTAGCTTTTCTCTATCTTTATTGTGTAGCCCAGGAAGAATTGAAATAGGCAGTGGGGCCAGAAAGTCACATTCTTCTCCTGAGGCAACGATATATTCACCAATTGGTTTAACAAGCCGAGATGCCACTTTTGCCACCAGCTTGTTGCTCGCATATGTCCAGATTGGGTAGAGGCGTAGGCTGTTGCGAATTTCTCGTTGGAGCCTTAATCCAACATCAGGTGGAGGCCCGAATAATCGGTGTGTTCCGGTAATATCTAGATAGAGATGGCCGTCATCTGCTCCGTGTTCTACAAGTGGTGTGAAATTGCAGGCTTCTTTGATAAAAGCTGTCATCGCTTTTTGATAAACAGGAAAGCGTGGTGGCATAATATGAGCTTTTCTACACATCTTTATTGCCTGATTGAGTCGCATGCCTTTGCGAACTCCATCCTGAAAGGCTTCATCACTCATGTCATGAACTACCGCTCTGCTTGCTCCCAAAGGTGCCACGATGAGTGGTTTATCGCATAAGGTCGAATCAATCACTCGTTCAACAGCAACTGAAAAGTCGGCAACATTAAAGTGGAGGACGGAACGTTCACGAAAATACATAATATTACAGCAGATTAAGCGTTGATGATTTTAGAAAGTACTTGGGCGTTTTGGGGAGCCTGGGCACGGACATGATTGTTGAAAAAAATTACTCCCTCATGACAACTATCCACCATTGGAGCCAAATATTGATTGTAATATTGGTAAAGCTCTTCTTTTGAATAGTCATAATCAAACTTTTTCTGCATGTTCGAACTGTTCCATCCTTTGACGTTACGACCATGAAAGCGTACATAAAAAAGAGCCGGGTTAGTTACAACATCAAGGGCTGGAAAAAGATTATCTAGTTCGGGTTCATCAACAGTGACAAGGCTTACCTTTCTTCGTTCAAGTTCACCAAAAACAGCATCTGTCGCCCATGAGCGATGTCGGAATTCAACAGCCACCGGAAAGTCCGCGAGACCATCTAAAATGTTGGCTAGATACTTCCTGTTGGTGACGTTTCTTGTGAAGTCGGGAGGTAGCTGAATAAGAATAGCTATAAGTTGGGAGCGTAGTGGCGCAATCCCTTCTTTAAAGAGCTTGAGTTGTTTTTGCCAGTCGCTATCCCGTTCGTGGGTGAGGGTACGGGTGAGCTTAGCACTGAAGCGAAAGTTTGCAGGAGATTTATCAACCATCCTCTGGATGTCCTTGGCACGAGCCATCTGGTACCAAGTGTAATTTAATTCAACCGCTTGGAAGAGATAAGCATATTGGCAGAGCATTTCTGAGTTTTTAATACCGGGAGGGTAAAATCCGTGATCAATCCACTCGGTATACGAATAGCCGCAGGTGCCTATGGTGATCTGACAGTTTCCTCTGCTTATTACAGGAAACTTAGGTGTAATTTCTGGTCGTTGCATAAACCAATTCTCGAATTACTGGATGATGTTGTCGCGTACAACGCCGATGATTTTGCCCTGTACCATTAATTCATTAAAACCATATTTAACCGATGAAAAATCACGGTTTTCTGGTTGTAACTCGATATGGTCGCTATGGAGTTGAAACCGTTTGACAGTGGCTTCTTCGCTATGGATAAGGGCAACTACAATTTCGCCGCTTTCTGCATATTGTCTCGGTTCACAGATGACAAGATCACCATCGAGTATGCCCGCATCTCGCATAGATTGTCCTTTGATACGCAGGCAAAATAGATTATCCCCCGGGAAAAGAGATGGATCGACAATAACAGTGCCATCCCATTCTTGTTGGGCGTAAATAGGTAAGCCAGCAGTAATCTGTCCGATGATCGGTAACCGTTTTACCTGAACAGTTTCTTGCTCTTGCGAGATTTTATTAGGGTACAGGTGAATTTTACGACTATAACGACCATCTCGTTCAATGATGCCCTTTTTCTCAAGCTGAGTGAAAAATTGAGCAATAGCATTGTGGCTGACTCCAAGGTCATGTGCTGCCTGTCTGAGACTTGGGGCTTTCCCCTCTGTCGTGAGATTGTCTTTGAGATAATCTAAAAATTTTTGCTGTTTTTCTGTAATTGACATTTTTACCTCCGTTTGTACATGTACATTTGTTGTATGTTAGCATTTTGAGTAAAAATGTCAATTTACAATTAGCTGAAAAGGGAAATGAAAGGTACGAAGATCACAGTTTGTATCTGTCCTTGTTCAAGGACAGATGGTATAGAATGTAGTTGTTTGATAAGAGGCGAACTAAGAGGAAAGGCGTAAATATTGCCGCTTTGAAAGATTAAAGAAGTAGTAAAAGAGAGATGTTTGAGTTAGGATTCCATTTAATTTTGACAGGTAAGTAATAAAATAAAAAAGTGATACGTAGATGAAAAAACAATTACTTATCACTTCCTAAAAAACGATTAGCCGTGACAACAACATCCATAATAGCTTTATTTCTCATTCTTTTCTTTTTTGTTCTTCTTTGGTGTGGATTTAGTGATCTTCTCTCCCCCACAATGAAAAATCCAGACTGCTCCGCTAGAATTACCGGGAACTGCGGTGATACTATGGAGCTACGCTTGAAAATAGAAGACAGTAAAGTCGCCAAAATAGATCACTGGACCGATGGCTGCACTACAAGCAGGGATTGTATCGAATCGGCCGCAAGGCTTGCTCTGGGGAAGCCGCTTGAGCAACTCAAATCTTTAAATATGACCCATGTTATCGATGAAATTGGAAAGCTTCCGGAAAGTCATCTGCATTGTGCTCAGCTCGCCGAATTAACATTGCATAAAGCTGTAGATGATTATTTTGAGAAAAACGATTCTATTCGGAGCTAGATTGTCGAAAGGGTTCAAAAAGATATTCCAAGCCGTTTAACTTAATTTCATAAACAATCTGCATTAACTCGCCAAGTTTGCCATTTGGAAAGCCCTTTTGTGCAAACCAGACCACATAGGGTTCAGGGAGATCCACCAGACGACTTCCTTTATATTTGCCAAAGGGCATTCGATAGTCGGCCAGTTCTAGTAGTTGCTCATGAAGATTGTCTTTTTCTTGCATGACTCATTTATGTAAATAGAGGGCGTGTTTGTTGACTCAATTATTTAACTAAGCTTATAGTGCTGTCCTTCTTTTGCAAGCTCAAACGGACTGTCATCTCTGTATGGGCAGTGATAGCCGAGAACTTTGCCTGGGATAGCCTTTTGCAAAGCCACCACTTCCTTCCAGTAGCTGTGTACACTGTCTGGATTGTCAAACTCAATTTCGTGAAAGATAAGGTCGCAATCAGAAAACCAATCAGCACCCAGCTCTGGTCGTTTTAAGATGGAGTTGAGCCTTTCGTCATATTTAGTGTCACCAGAAAAACCGAAACATTTATTTCCTGCAGATATCTTTAGACCAACGGTTCCATAGGGAATGATATGATGGTTCCAGCGACTTTCTATCTCTATTGGCCCCAGTTGCAAAAGAGTACCTGGTTTCAAGTTTTGAATGTTTACTAAGCTTTTCAGGTCAGGGAAAAGGGGAGAAAATTGTTTCTCTATTACTTTGAAAACGGAGTCCGCGATTAATAAATTCAGCTTTCGTTTGTGTTTTCTGGCTCGCTGAAGGCAGGCTGAAAGCCCTTGGATATGGTCATCATGGTTATGGGTAAACAGGAAGTGTGTAATGTCATCCCAATGAATATTGTGCCGGGCAAGAGCATAAGCTGGATAACCGCATGGATCTATCCAGATGGTTTGATCGTCGTAGCCGACAATGGTGCTTGCCGTTGTCTCGTATATACCGTTACCGCAGCCTATAGGAATAATTTCTAAACAATCCCATGTAGAGGATTGTCTAGGAACAGTTGAAAGTAAGGATTCTATAGCATGATCAGGGTTTATACTTATGGCGAGTTGCGATTGATCGTAGATGAGTTGTTTATTGTCAAAAATAAGTACGTTATCTGTACTGCATTGTATTTCCAGATTTTCATGAGAAAACCGTGGTTCAGAAATATTTGGTCTAAACCATCGTGATAACCAGTTCTTTTTTTCAATGAAGAGCCGTGTGTCATCAAAAAAATAAGGAAAAATAGATTCAAGGTTGTTGTGGAGTTGGTTGATATTTTTACTAAGACCAACATAATCTTTTAATAGGTCATCATTTCTGATCTGTGCCTGCCAGAGTACAAACTCTTCACCGGTTCGGTTGTCTCCGGCCATGGAAACTTGCCACTCAGGTACAACAACAAACTTTTCTTGAACGCCATGTTCGGATAAAAATTTTGTGATATCCGGCATACTTCCGATGCGCACGACTCCCTCAGAAGTGGTGATGAGATCTACATACATTCCACAGTAGTCAATTCGGTGCACATGATCTGCTATTTTTGTTAGTTTACTACGAGTCATTAGGGTGCCTTTATTACATGTATGCGTTTACATTACCTGTCTATAATATAAAAATATAGGAGCCAGGACAATATCTTAATGAATTAATAATAATATCTGAACTGTGCGGAGTTAATTTGTTTCGGATTTAAAAAGATAAAAGTATTGACATGATTTAACCACTGTTGTTATAAAAATGTAAATGTTTACATTTAGAGGGAGTTATGAGTACGATTCATGATGTTGCAAAACTTGCTGGGGTGTCTATTGCTACCGTCTCAAGGGTGATTAATTCGCCTGATAGTGTGCGCACTGTGACGAGAGAGAAGGTACTTCTGGCGATGTCAAAGTGTAATTATAAATATAACGCCCTTGCCCGTGGTTTTGTTACTAAGCGATCAAATACCATAGGACTCATTATACCTAACATAAATAACCCCGTTTTTGCCGATTCTACTCTTGGGGTTCAAGAATATGCTGATCGGAAGAACTTAAAAGTTATTCTTGGTAATTCAAATTATAAATATCCTCAGGAAGAAAATCTCGTTAACGCTTTGCGTGAGAGCCAGGTTGATGGGCTTATTATCACTACGACAGATATAAAGAGTGATCTACTGAAAACCCTCGTTGATGAAGAGTTTCCTTTTGTACTCCTTTTTAGTACGGTTAAAGGTGGTTCTTTTTCTGCTGTAGGTGTTGATAATTATCGAGGAGGCTATCTAGCTACTGAGCATCTTGTCTCCCTTGGTCATAAACGTATTGGCATGGTCGCAGGTAATTTTTCCATGACCGATAGAAGCTTTCACCGTTGGCATGGTTATAAAAGATGCCTGATGGACAATAAAATATCTTATGACAAGAAACTCGTTGTTCAAACTGACTATTCGCTTTCTGGTGGCTGTGAATCGATAAAAACATTGCTCGATCAACCATCGCCACCGACAGCTGTTTTCTGTTCCAATGATTATATAGCTCTTGGCGCAATAAAAGGTGCAAGGGAAGCTGGGCTTACGCTTCCGGAAGAACTATCAATTGTAGGTTTTGATGATATGCAAACTGCCTCTTATATGGTGCCGCCGCTGACTACAATTCGTCAGCCAGCCTACGATATGGGGCGGCGTGCAGCAGAGTTGCTGTTACAACTTATTGAGAAAAAGTCGAAACCAACACAGGATATGATGGCAACAAGTTTAATTGTTCGTGAGTCAACGAGCAAATATGCAGGTAAGAATAAATAGTATAGCAAATTAATAAGTATGATTAGGCGATTGCATTTTTGTTGTCGCCGTAAACAAACAACACCCATGAGGAGATTATTATGAACATGAAGAAAGTTGTTTCCGTCTTTTGTGCAGGTGCAATCCTTTCTTTAGGTACACAGGCTATGGCAGCAGGAAAAGAGGACTTCAAACTTAAACTGCGTTTAAGCCACGTTTTCAGTCCTGCTGAGCAGCTTACAAAGTCCATGGACATGGTTTCTGAGTCTATTTTAGAAAAGACCGATGGTGCAATCAACATCCAGACCTTTCCACAGGGACAATTGCCAACCTATAAAGAAGGTGTAGAGCAAGTTGTTCGTGGAGCAAATTTTATCTCTGTTGAAGATCCATCATTTATCGGTGACTATGTACCTGACTTTAAGGCGCTTTATGCACCTATGTTGTATCGTAGCTTTGATGAATATGTTGCAGTAACCAAGTCTCAGATGGTTGCAGACATGAAGGTTAAAGCTGAAGAGCAGGGTATTAAGATTCTTGCGCTTGATTATATTTATGGTTTTAGAAATCTGATTACACAAAAGGTTATCAAAACCCCTGCAGACCTCGATGGCATGAAGATTAGAACCCCAGGTTCCAAATCTTATATCGATACATTAACTGCAATGGGCGCGAACGCTACTCCACTTCCATGGGGTGAGACTCTTTCTGCGGTTCAACAAGGTGTTGTAGATGGCCTTGAAGGTTCTGAGTTCACAAACATCGGGACAAAAGTATATGAAGGACCAGCAAAAAATGTAGCTAATACTCGTCACATTCTTGGAACTTGCGGTGTGTACATCTCTACTACTGTTTGGGATTCTATTCCTGCCGAATATCAGGCAATTGTAGAAGAAGAATTCGCTAAGGGAGCAAACCACATGGTTGAGCTTCTCAAGTCTCAGCATGGCGGCGTTGTTAAAGAGCTTGAAGGCCATGGTGTGAAATTCAACGAAGTTGATGGCGATGCATTCCGTGCAGCGCTTACACCTCTTTATAAAGAGCAGCCAGGTATGACTCCGGGCGTATTCAAAGCTCTTTTCTCTGAGCTTGATTCAATGAGATAAATTGATTTAACGACGCACGGGCTTTGTTTTCCGTGCGTCGTATTGGTGAGCAATGTCTATTACACCTAAAAAAGTTTATAGTAATCTCGATCTGATTATCAGTGGCTTCTTCCTCTGTATAACAGTACTCGTTGTTATTGTGAATGTAGTACTTCGCTATGCTTTTCAGGGCGGTATTTATTGGGCTGAAGAGGTGGCAACCACAAGTTTTATCTGGAGTGTTTTTGTTGGTACTGCAGCCGCATACAGATTTAAAATGCATATCGGTATCGATTTCGTAACACGCATTGGGCCACTGCGATTACGTGCATTTGTAGCTGTATTGATTGATCTTATGATGCTGGCTATTAACGGCTACATTGTCTACCTCAGCATCCTTTTTACAATGGCCAATCGTTTAAAGCGCACTCCTGTTCTCGATATCCCGGCTATGTACGTCAACCTAGGTTTGACGGCTGGCTTTACACTGATGAGTATCTATGCACTTGCCTTTCTTTATCAGGATTTACGTAAGCTAATTAACTTAAAGTAAAAACATGTCAACATTTCCTGTCATCATAGTAATGGTGTTGTACTTTACCAGTATCCCAATAGCTTTTGCCCTGCTCGCGGCAGGCCTTGCCTATTTTACCTTTGGTGATGTGGGAACGCCACCAGATCTGATTCTGCAGAAGTTTATTACCTCGAGCTCTTCTTTTCCTCTGCTTGCCGTGCCATTTTTTATCATGGCTGGTGAAATCATGAATTTTTCTGGAATAAGTTCCAGTCTCATGAAGATGGCTGAAGTCCTTACCGGACATCTACGTGGAGGACTTGCTCAGGTAAATGTGTTGTTATCAACCTTGATGGGAGGTATCTCTGGTTCAGCTAATGCCGATGCCGCCATGCAGTCGAAGATCATGGTTCCACAGATGAAAAAGCGTGGTTATAGCGCTGCTTTTTCAACAGCAATAACAGCAGCGTCGTCTGCTATTGCTCCGGTCATCCCACCTGGAATTAATCTTATCATCTACGCTCTGATTGCTCAGGTTTCTGTGGCAAAGATGTTTATCGGTGGTTACATGCCTGGGCTGTTAATGTGTTTTGGTTTGATGTTGACTGTTCATTTTATAGCACGCAAAAGAGACTATAAACCATCACGGGAGAAGATGGCTTCTGGTCGTGAAATATTGATGCAGTTAAAGGAGTCTATATGGGGACTCTTATTACCGTTTGGCATCATTTTTGGTATTCGTTTTGGTATATTTACTCCAACCGAAGCTGGTGCTATGGCAGTGTTGTTCTGTATCGTTATTGGTGTCTTTCTCTATAAGAAATTAAAATGGGAACACTTTCCTGTTATTTTGAAAAACACAGTTTTATCAACAAGTTCAGTTATGCTGATTATTGTTGCTGCATCTGTTTTCGGCCAATATATGAGTTGGGAGAGAATTCCACATCAGCTTACAAAAAGTATCCTGGCAATCTCAGAATCTCCGTTGATTATTTTAATAGTCATTAACGTGCTGCTTCTGGTACTGGGAATGTTCTTGGAGGGTGGAGCGCTGTTGATTATTGTCGCCCCTCTTCTTGTTCCACTGATGAGTAGTATGAATGTTGACTTGATTCACTTCGGTTTGATCATGATTGTAAATATTATGATAGGTGGTATTACGCCGCCCTTTGGGTCGATGATGTTTACTACTTGCTCTATTACGGGCGTGAGGGTTGGCGAATTTGTAAAAGAAATTTGGCCATTTATATTTGCACTTCTAGTGGTGCTGATCATTGTGACCTATATGCCGTCTCTGGTCATGTTTCTTCCGAACCTGTTATAGAGGAAATGAAATGCTGTTAATAGGACATCGTGGTTGCTCATATCCAGGGTTTAATCAAAACACTATTCGTGCCTTTGAAAAAGTTGCAAATGAAGGTGTTCCTTCCATTGAGTTTGATGTGCAGTTATGTGCTGATGGACAATTAGTGGTGGTTCATAACCTCGATCTCGAGGAAGTCTCTAGCGGAACAGGAAAGGTCATTACCACCGATTCTGAAACATTAAAAAAACTCTATGCTGGCGATCCGAAACAAGGGAAAGATCGCATCCCTTTTTTAGCAGAAGTGTTTGACTTTTTTGCCTCTTTTGAAGAAAAGAAAAGACCAACAATTCAGCTTGAATTAAAAGGCGATGGAACCGGACGACAGACAGGTGAGTTGCTGGCTGATTATGTGAAAAAAGGAAGGCTTCAGTATGAAGACTTTTTGGTGAGTTCTTTTAACTGGCAAGAACTTATAAATATAAGAGAAGTCTGTCCAACGTTACAAATAGCCTTGCTTGATGGTTCTATCCGACGAAAAATGATGATTGAAAAAGTCGGGTTAGAAAACGAGCATTATTTTGAGGACGTTTTCTACTATGGTGGTGAGCAGTATATGCTTCCTCGCTTTCCTTTTCTACCTGAAAATATTGAGCTTCTTGAGAGAAAGTGTAAAGAACAGGAAGTGCGAAATACTCTTATCGCTGAAGTAAAATCCTGTTTACAGGGTGATTATTATACGGATGAACTGTTGGATACAGCTTGCGAAATGGGTGCCGTCTCAGTCAACCTCTGGTTTCGTACAGTAAGTGCCCAGTTTGTAGAGAAGGCTCACAAGCGAGGTCTTGCTGTTTATGTGTATACAGTTAATGCACCCGATGATCTGCTTGCAATGGCGAAGATGGGTGTAGATGGCGTTTTTACAGATTATTATAAAGAGGCGTTAGAGTTATTAACGACTCACAAGCTTTAAAAAAGACACTCAATGACTTTTTGGATTAGAGCTGACATATTTCAATTTTTAGTTTGAACATAAACCTACCACAGCTAAAGAGTTTATCATGGATGAGCTTAAGTTCTCACTAGAACTATTCTAGAATGATCATCAATTCTTCTCCCGTAAACAAAAAGTCACCGTATAATATCGCAGGGACTAATACGGTGACTTTATAATTTACTCAGAACCGCGAAGCTTTTCCCAGAATTTCTGATAAATCCGGAGAGCGTCACCTACATCTGTTTGAAACTCACCTTTTTCTACTATTTCAGTTGGTGGAAAAATAGTAGGACTGTTCCGAACATTTTCCTCAAGCAGAGGAAGAGCTGTTGTTACAGGTGTTGCATAACCGTTCTCTTCAACACATTGTTTAGCTATATCAGCACGAAGCATAAAATTGATGAATTTATGCGCATTAGTAATATTTGCTGCATTTTTTGGAATAGCAAAACTATCTACCCAAAAATTTGCCCCTTCCTCTGGGTAAATATATTCAATAGTCTCATTTTCTTGGCTGGCCATCCATGCTTCACCATTCCAGAGCATCCCAATTTCTACCTCACCTGCTAAGAAAGGTATGCGTGGAGAGTCACTGTTAAAAAGAAGAACATTGGGCATAAGCTCGGTTAGAAGATTATACGCTTCTTCAATTTCCATAGGGTCTGTACTATTAGTGCTGTACCCTTTAATTTTTAATGCCATATGAAATACTTCTCTCATGTCATCTTGTAACAGTAGCTGTCTTTCAAATGCAGGATCCCATAGACTTTCCCATGACGTTACTTTATTTGAATCTATTGTTTCTGAGTTTATTCCTATACCGGTTGAACCCCACATGTACGGCAGGGAGTAGGTATTACCTTTATCATACTCCTTATCCAAAAGAGCTGGATCAATATCCTTCAAATTGCTTAAAAGCTCATGGTTGAGTGGTTGTAACAACCCCTCTTTGCTCATTTTGTCGACAAAATAAGTTGACGGGAAAATGAGGTCATACCCCTTGGCGTCTATCAGTTTCAGTTTGGCATACATGGCCTCATTGCTCTCGTAAGTACTGTAGATAACCTTAACTCCGGTTTCCTTAGTAAACTGCTCTAATACAGTTTCTGGTATGTATTCTGTCCAGTTATAAATATATACTTTTTCATTTGCATAGATTGATGCAGGAAAAGTGAGAGCAGTGAAAACTGCTAAAAAGATGAGTGCTTTATTTAACATTATTTTTTCTCCTTAAGTAAATACTGACTAGCTACGATTAAAATTACAGAAATCAAAACCATAAGTGTTGCAATGGCATTCACTTCTGGTTTAACCCCAACTTTGACCATTGAGAATATTTTTAAAGGCAAAACATCAAATGATGGCCCTGTTACAAACGAACTTACAATTACATCATCAAGCGAGAGAGTAAAACAGAGCAACCAGCTTGCGATGAGAGCAGGAGTAAGTAGAGGAAGAACAATTCTGTACAGCATCTGACTTTCCGAAGCTCCTAAATCTTTTGCCGCATCAAGTAGAAATGGATCGAAGCCCTGTAGTCTGGAAAAAACAGTGACCATGGCAAAAGGCAGACAGAAGGTAGTATGGGCAAAAAGAAGAGACCAGAACCCAAGAGGGATACCAAATAGCATAAATAAAACCAGTAAGGCAATTGCCAGAATAATATCCGGAACCATCATAACTGTTATCAGGGTCGATTTTAAAACCAACTTCCCTCTAAACTTATATAAATAAAGGGCTATTGCACCTATGGTTCCTATAAGTGTAGCCAATGTAGCAGAACTGACAGCAATAATGAGAGAATTGGTTGCCGCTTCCATAAGGGCAGCATTTTTTACCATCACCCCAAACCATTTAAAGGTGAAACCATCCCATCTAAGACCATAGCGGTTCAGATTTACTGCGTTAACAATGAGTACACCAATCGGAAAGTAGAGAAAGGCAAACACAACTGTAAAGTAGGTTAAATATGATCGTTTCATCTGCTGATCCTCTGTATGGTGTAGTTTCGGAAAATCAATCCATAGGAGATAAGCATAACAGCCATAATTATGATCAAGATAACGCTCATAGCTGATCCCAGTGGCCAATTGTGACTAACAAGAAACTGTTGCTGGATCAAGTTACCAATGAGCAGTGTTTTGGCACCACCCAAAAGAGTAGCAACATAGAACATTCCCATGGTTGGTACAAAAACCATGATGCAACCTGAAACTATTCCTGGCTGCGTTAAAGGCCAGATGATTTTTCTGAATACATGAAGAGAACGTGCACCAAGATCCCTTGAAACTTCGATGAGGCGGTAATCAAATTTTTCCATATTGGCGTAAAGTGGTAGGATCATAAAGGGCAACATCAAATATATAAAGCCTAGGATAACGGCAAACTCGGTGTACATAAATCTGATTGGCGTATCGATAATATCAAAATAAATCAGAGTATTGTTAATAATCCCTTTAGTACCCAAAACCATGCGTACTGCATATGTTCTGACCAGTGAGTTTGTCCAAAATGGTATCATCAACATAATAAGAATGATCACACGATATTTTGCGACTACTCGACATGTAAACCAGGCAAATGGATATCCAATCAAAAGACATAGAACAGTTGTAATCGCAGCAAGTTTAATTGAACGAGTAAAGACTGATAGATACGTAGGGCTGTATAGGTCAAGGTACGATTGTAATGAAAAAGATAGCTGATAAAACTTTTCCGAATCCTGGCCCAGAAAACTGGTGACCAGTAGCAGAAGCAGAGGAATACCGGCAAAAAACAGAAGCCAACCAGAGACAAAGCTTATAATAAAAAGTTGGGTTTTACTCTTCATCAGCTAACAGCACCTCCCAGCCACGTACCCAGGAAACAGTAACGCGTTCTCCAAGGGAGTAGTCAAAGTCCGGATCATCTTCATCAAAAAACTCACACGCCTGCAGAATAGGCCCCTCATCCAGTTGGATGGTTGTATCAAGTGTAGCTCCTCGATATCGACGCTCAACTATTATGCCACCAAACTGAGGCATATCTTCCTGTATATCGCTAGTAAGTCTTAAATCTTCAGGGCGAAGGAGAACAACAACCTTGTCACCGGTTGACATATGACTGGGAGATTCTAGTGAGACGTTTTTTCCAAAGACATTCAGAGAAATATTTTTCTCATCAACTCTACTGTCCACTACGGCTGGTATTATATTTATATCCCCTATAAATTTTGCGACATAAAGACTTGCAGGGGTCTCGTAGATTTCACGGGGTTCACCAAGCTGAGCTATCTTTCCTTCCTTCATTACGACAACCCGATCAGAGAGTGAAAGTGCTTCATCTTGCTCGTGGGTGACGAGAATGGTTGTAATATTGAGTTCTCTCTGGAGTCTTTTGAGTTCTATCTGCATCTCAGTACGCAAATGAGCATCAAGGGCTGAAAGTGGTTCGTCAAGTAGCAGTACTCTGGGTTTGTTAATTATTGCTCGAGCAATTGCAACTCGTTGCTGTTGTCCGCCAGATAACTGATGAGGCATACGATCAGCCAATTCTGCGAGTCTTGTTTGCTGTAGGGCTTCTGCCACCTCTTGATCAATTGTTTGAGCGTCTGCTTTCTTTAGTCTTAAACCGAATGCAATGTTTTCAAATACCGTCATGTGAGGAAAAAGAGCATAACTTTGAAAAACTGTATTAACAGCTCTTCTCTCCGGTGGCTGGTCAGCAATATCAGTGTTATCCAAAACAATTGTTCCGCTATCACACTTTTCAAAACCAGCAATCAGGCGAAGTAGTGTTGTTTTTCCACAACCTGATGGACCGAGTAATGTGAGAAATTCGCCCTCGAAGACATCGATGTTAAAATCATTAATGATGAGATTATCATCAAAAGACTTTGTAATGCTATTAAGCGATAAAATGAGTTTCTGCTTGATTGGCAATTTACTACTCCGAAGTTCAATAAGGTTATTTGGCAAGCAATAGAGCAAGTAAAAGCCCTCTATCTATAATGGAATGTCGTAGAATAAATTCTGACTTTTGCTTATCAAACCCACCTATTGCTCCAAGCCCATCAAGCCTGGCTATGTTATTAGGGATGTTGCAGATATCAGCAGAACTCCATCTATGCTCCGGTTCGATTCTCGTATCAATCGTTTTGGCAAATTTACTAACCTCATCAAAAAGTTTTTCACTTTTTGGATTGATTGGCAGAGGAGGTCTTGTTTTTCCGCCATCCAGTTGTACCTGCACAAGTTTTTGATATTTTCGAGGAAGTGTTGTTACCTTACGAATGCGAACATCAATCTTTTCAAACTCTTCTAAAGTGTTAAAACGAACACTTATTTTCGCTGAACCAAATGCGTTCATTTTAAAAATATTAGATTTAAAGTCGGTATCATACGGAGCAATTACATTTTCCTGATCCTGTTTTCCGATATCGACGATAGCCGACATAGCTTTAAAGAAAAGCATTGATGCTAGAGCAACATTTTCAGAGCAGCTTGAATCAATAAGCTTCAAGTTAAAGCTGTATTGAGCTGAACCAGATCTTGATGTGATGACACTGCCATCAATATTTCCACCGTGAAGGCTAATAACATGTTTGGCGTTGATTGCTTTCTGGGCTAGAATCGTCTTTGAAAATTTGCCGTATATTGCAGAATCGGTGATGAGTAGTACACCTATCTTAATTTTCTTGATGAGCTTGGCAAAGCGCAAAGCTTGGAATGCAGACAAACAGCTTACAACCCCACCTTTGTTTTCCCAGATACCTGTGCCAAATAATTTTAGCTCAGTTGCAAGAAAGTTCTCCTGCTTAGCCATTTTTACAGAATCATCAATCGGCATGAGGATGAGATAATCAAGGGACCCATCTGCTGTGTTGGTAAAGTACATAATATTACCAACCTCAAATTGAGGGTATATCTCGCTGGTAAAATTGAGTTGGGAGAGCTGAGATTTTATCAGATCAGCACATTGATTCACTCCTTCAATATTGCGAACATGAGTATCAACGTTGATCATTTTCTCAAGCATTGTCTCGGTACTCTGCTGTCTTCCTCGCAAGAAGGTTCTCAGTCTACTGCCCAGTGGAAGTTTTTTTGTTTTTTCTTCAGGTAAAATAGATAAGAGATTGTTGGAAAAATATCTTACAGATGCAACATCAAGCATTTTATTAACGAGTGCAGGGTAGTCATATCCTGCAACTCTAGCAGCTGCGACATATGACCCACTTTGGCCAAGGCTTGCCATCGAGTTTATTTCAAGAAGATAGATATTATTTCCTGCATCAAGACGAATATCTACACGAGCAAAGTCCCGAAGCTCCAGTGCCTGAAATGCCTGCTTGCTAAATTCAATCATCTTTTCTGCTAATTCATCAGGAATGTCAGCTGGACAAATTTTAGCACGTGGTTTTTTTCTTTTATCTTCTTCCGTCTGGATAGCATTCGGGTCACCTTCAAGATCAAATTCAACAATTGGGAATGTCTCTACAGGAGAGTTACCCAATATTCCAACTGCAAATTCACGTCCAGGAATGAATTGCTCAACCAATGCTTGCTGCTGAAATTCTTTAATGACAAAGTCAATTGACTCTTTAAGAGCCTCTTCATCGTAAACAACTTTTAAACCGAAAGAGACACTCTCCATCTTCGGTTTAACTATGACTGGAAATTTTACTGTAGATAAATCGTCAGTAGAAGAGCTAAATACCCAGAACTCGGGGGTTGGGAGTCCTTTATTTTGCCAAATAACTTTTGTCATTACTTTATCAAGAGCAAGAGCATGTCCTGATGGTGAAGAACCAACATATGGGATGCCAAGCATTTCGAGCATTGATGGCAAATGGGTGTAGCGGCTCTCACCTTGGATACCATAGGCCATATTGAAAACCATGCCCATCTGCTCACCATCAATGGTGCGAGGCATGAAGTTCTGTAAGCGTTCGATGACATACATATTGCCATCAATAATTGATGTATTGTGACCTGCAAGTTCGAGGCACTTAGCAACATATTTTACATTCTTTTCAGAATAAAATTCTTTATTCTGCATACCAAATTTATTGAGGACACCTGATACATCCTTGTTATATATGATCGCTACTTTCATCTAGCTTTTCCTTCATTGTTTTAATTAAACGCACCACACATTTTTAAAAAATTCTTTACTATTTGCAGTCCATGAACGCCAGAAACCTCAGGGTGTGCTTGAAAGCCATAGATAGGCTTGGTTTTGTGGCGAATTACTTCATTGGCTGTTGTATCTGACTCTGCAATAGATATGAATTCAGGTGGTAACTCTGACACATGATATGAGTGTCTTTTAACAAGAGAAATTTCAGATGAATTTATTTTTTCAAAGATGTCATCTTCAGCCGTAATTTTTACAGTTTCTCTCTTCTGGTGTCGTTCATCCAACTTTTTTATTCTTCCGCGGTATGCTGCTGCAATAATTTCATGCCCAAGGCAGAAACCAATAGTAGGGACATCAAAGTTCATTAGTGCGACAAAGTTAGTTGTCAGGTTAAGTGGTTCATATGGATTTCCACGTCCACCTGATAAAATTACTCCGGTCACCTCAGATTTAGCAGATAGTGTTATTGGCTGATTATGATCAAAAAAAACATAATCAAAATCTTGTTCTGCAAGAAATTGACGTTTAAATTTCTTTATAAAACTTGATTGGTTATCTATTATTAATATCATTAAAAATATCCTGTCAAAACGGACCAACGGGTTCTTTAGTAAACGGTTATTTCTTTATAGTTTTGTTTTTGCTTATTTCTTTTTGCTCAAACAACCCAAAATCTCTTATTTTTGCTAAATTCTCATGTCGAGGTTGATTACCCAATCCCTCCCAACTTTCAGAGTTGTTTCTATCAGTCTTCTTTTTATTTGTTTTTTTAGGCTTCACCATGGCTAACCCTATCCTTCTATATGCAAAATTAACCGACCTGTTTTTTGGGGAAATTTGTTAACTAAGCCAAACAACCTGCCAACACCAAGTAACTAATTTTATATCTTAAATTTGGCTAAAAAACCTTTAGAATCAAGCAGTACTTTCCTGATTTCATTGGATTTATTTGTCACTCTGTCGTTTGTCTCAATTATTCCAGTGAGTACCAGAGAAACTTCTTTAAGATCTGTTGTAACTTGTGTGGTGGTGTCAGTTATCTCTGAAGTACGTTTACTCACTTCATCAATTTCTAGAGAAGTATGAGTAATGTTTTGAACAATCTCATCTGTTACCTGTGACTGTTCCTGAATTGCTATCATGACTTCTTGAGAGATCGTATTAGCATCATGAATTACTCTATTCACATCATGAATTTCAAAAAGTGTTCTTTCAGTGGATTCTTTAACAGAAGAAATTCTGTTTTGTATTTCGATAGTTGCCTGTGCTGTTTGCCTAGCTAGCTCTTTTACCTCATTTGCCACAACACTGAACCCCTTTCCAGCCTCACCAGCTCGTGCTGCTTCGATCGTTGCATTTAAAGCTAACAGATTTGTTTTTTCTGAAATTTCAGTAATAGTCTCAGCCATAACTCCAATCTCTTGGGTTGCTTGATCAAGCTCCTCAACTATTGTTGATGCACATCGGGTCTTTTCGCTTGCTTGAATAGCTAAAGAGGATGCCTGTTGAGATTTCTGAGATAGTTCTGTTATTTTTGTAGTTGTTTCTGTGGCGGTTAAAACAGTATTTTTAAATTTTCTTGCTGTCGAATCTATCTCTTCAAGCATAGACTGCAGAAGAGAATTAACATCTTCGGATAGACCAGCGATACTCTTCATCTGAGTAGCTGCTTGGCTAGTACTATTACTTAATTGTATCGAAAGGTCAGACACCTCTGAAGAACAAGACAAACAAAAGTTACTTTCTTGATTTACGGCATTAACAGTTTCATTAATAGAACGATTAATAGCTGCAATAGACTTTATCAGTTTACCAATTTCGTTTGAATACTCAATTTCCGGTTTGGCCGATAAATCACCTTTGGCAATTAACTCAGTGTATTTACATGCCTTTACAATTGTCGAGTTCAATAAGTGTGATATGCTGAAGGATAGTAAAATTATTGCAATTATCAAAAAAAGAGCGGTAACTAATATTGTGTTTGATACCTTCTCACTGTTTTCAGTTATACTCAAGAATGACTTATCCAGCTCTTTTAGATATTCAGAGAAGAGTGTTTCCATGGTTAGGCTGATTTGTTGTCGTTTTTGATAGAACGTCTCTAAAGTTTCACCAGATACTTGTGGGATATTTTCAATATAAAAATTAGCAACTTCATTTGTAAGCTTATAATACTGCTCGAATTGCATATTTAGCTTCGTTAATAATGCTGATAATTCTCTTTCCCCATGTTTATCGTGTTTTTTTATTGATGTATCAATCTGATTTTTGACATTTTGAAATAGTTGTTCTGCTTCAATAGTAAAATGATTATACGCAGCAGTTGATTTTTTTAATGAAACTTCCAAAAGTTGAATTTGGAGTTGGTCAAAATCTCTTTTAGTTTGAATCAAGGTCATGTTGTGAGAATTTATTTTCTCACGAAGTGTAAACATTTCAGCAGTGGTTTTTTTGGTCAACGTTTCTACAATTAAGCCAGGTATGATAATAATCAGACCAATGATGCAAAAACCACTTAGTAGTGATGAAAATGTTTTCCTTCCTTTTAACCAGTCAATCATTCATATCTCCATCATTTCAACAGAACAGTCACAACCCAAAATTAATAAGTTCTGTGAACAACAAGCGGCTTAAGAACTGCAAACTAAAAGCTCTTCAAGAGTGTCCGCTATTTTACTAAATTCCCGGAATAATCTTCCTGAATGTTGATTAAGCATATAAGGTTTGCCAGAGTTTCCAGCTAGGCAAAAGTCCTTATCCATTGGTAGATTGGCTATGACATTCACATTCTCTAATCGATTTTCTAAACTTGTAAAAAGTGTCTGTTCATGACCACATTTTTCACAACAGAATGATGTCATGTTGTTAATAATTCCAAGCAAGGGAATATTTTTTTCATCAAGTTGAGCAATACTTCTAACTACATCTTCAATGACTAGCTCTTGTTCCATGCTTACCATCATTGCACCATCAACTTTAAGTTCACTTGCTAAAGTAAGCTGTACATCTCCAGTACCAGGGGGCATATCGATAATGAGAAAATCTAAAAAGCCCCAGTCTGTTTTTCTGATAAACTGAAGGATTGTACCGCTGACTAATTGGCCTCGCCAAGAAACAGCAGCTTCAGAAGGGACAAGGTTGCCAATTGATAATGTTTTAATATTGTGGATAAAAATAGGTTCAAGTACATCATTATCTAAAACTCTGGGTTTTTGCCCAGCTAGATTGAGTAATAATGGAATACTTGGTCCATAGATATCTGCATCCAGTAGCCCAACACGATAGCCTCGTTTGCTAAGGGTAATTGCAATATTAACCGCTATAGACGATTTGCCAACACCACCTTTTCCACTACCAACCATGAAAACTTTACGCACACCCTCTATTCCCTCTCCGGCTGTATTAGCTTTACGTAGTGTTAAGTTGATTTTCGTAAAATTGAATGGTTCTAAAGCATCTTCGACTTCGACTTTAAACTGTTCGTGAAGCTTAAGGTCATTTGCTATTAACTCAATGGTTAACCAAAGAACGTTCTCTTCGACTTTGACATATCGTAATAATTGAAGATCTTCAATTTTCCACTTTAGTTTAGGCTCTTGTAGAACGCCTATTATTTCTCTAACTTTTTTTTCTTTCTCATCCATTTGCTTTTATCCCACCAGCCAAAATAGTATTTAATGCTTTAGAGGCAAAATCTTCACTTTTTGTTCTGACCCAGCTATCTACAAGCAAATTGAGTACAGCATGCAAGTCTGGATAGGTTAACAACAGACGATTGGTAGCAGAAACAGCATCATTATCTTCGTCTATAAGGATCAATCCTTCAGCAGCTGCATCTTTTATACTGTTCCAAATATCTGGTTGCTCAGATTGTAAATAATCAATAAAAGAAAATGGTTGGTTCATATGATTATTGGCTAAAAAAGTATATGTTTAGATCAATTACAATCTCAGTTGAATGTGGGTTTTCCTTTTTATTCGTCGTAATCCATGCCACCATAAAAATCGTCTGGTTCATAGCCACCTTCAGCCAAAGCCAACTGAACAGGATTTCTGGACGTAAGGATATATTCAGTACCACACTCGTAACAAACGATTGAATCTCCTTGGCCAAAATAATATTCAATTGGAATGTAGTTTAAGCAGATTTCACACTTACCAAATCTATCACTGTCGCCTTGGTGTTTATTAAATTTTCCCATGATCTTCCTCCACAAAAACAAGTGAAATTATTATTAATAAAAATTAGATACCAAGAACTGTGCCAAATTATTTTTGGTCTGTAATTTTCATAATACAATGTAAAAACGAGATGTTAGTAGAAAGAAGTTGATTAGGAGGTGGAGTTAAAATTTCCGATTTTTTATTTGATAAAGAGAAGGGTATGCTGATAAAGTGCTGAATTAATTGAAATTGATACTGTTTTTCCTGTTTGGTGAAGTTATTCCGATTTCTTATAGTCTTCTTTTTTCAAACCGTGGATTTTCATTTTATTGTATAAAGCTCTTGGGGTGAGGCCGGCAAATTGTGCAGATTCTCCTATGCGCCCATTGGTGTAGTCAAGAAGTTCTACAAGATATTTTCTTTCTGCTGTTTGTTGAAGAAGGTTCTTATACGATTTTAATGTTGTTCCTGGGCTAAAGGCATGGTCTGCCAGATTTGCTGTTTCTACTGTAGAATCGATAAAGGGGTTATTAGGGAGGTGAATAAGATCAGTTGTGATTACTTCACTGTTAGAAAGCATTACAGCTCGTTCTATCACATTTTGTAACTCTCTAATATTCCCGTACCAAGGTACAGAAATGAGAAGTTGCATTGTTTGTTCATCAACACCCCTAACATAATCCCTTCCATTTTTTCTTATTTTATTAATGAAGTGCTGCACCAAAAGCGGAATGTCTTCAACACGATCTCGCAAAGGGGGTACATGAATTTGAAAAACCGATAATCTGTAATACAGATCTGAACGTAATTGCCCATTATTCAATAGTTCAAGAGGATCAGTGTTGGTTGCACCAATAACTCTAAAATCGGTATGTATTTCAGAGTTTCCTCCTAGCCTTTGCAGTGATTTTTCCTGTAAAACTCTCAGAAGTCTAACCTGCATTGCAGGAGACATAGATTCGATTTCATCAAGAAATAGGGTCCCGCCTGAGGCATATTCTATTTTACCAATATGTCTCTTGCTTGCCCCTGTAAAAGCACTTTTTTCGTAACCAAAAAGCTCTGATTCTAAAAGTGAATCAGGAAGAGCACCACAGTTAACTGCCATAAACGGCCCAGCACTTCTGCGTGACTCGTTGTGAAAAATATTTGCAAGCAGTTCTTTTCCTGTACCAGTTTCTCCAAGTATCAAGATAGGGGAATCGACAGGTGCCACGTCTTTGATCAGATTGGATAAATCTTTCATGAGTGGGCTTTTGGTAATAAGTGCTTCAATTCCTGGTTGATCGTTTATAAAGCCAGCAAGGTACCTTTCACGATTTTGCTGATGCTTGTTGTACATGAGTTCAGAGAACAAATTATGACTCTCTATTAACTCCTCTTCAGCAAACACTTTCATTTTCTCGGCTGGTAAGCTTGATATGGGATGAGGAGAAAGAAATATATGGGGGGTATAATGATCGGCTGTTAATTCCGGTAAATCAATTTCGACTAGATCGGCATGAGTAGAGTCAATAATCCAAAGGTCAAATATCCGTGAAAAGGCAATTGAGTAAAATTCTGTTGATGAATTGATATGAATAAAGTTACAAGGTAAAGAGGAGTAACTATTTACCAGTTCTGCATAATTTTTTGTTAAGCCTAAAACAAGGATATTCAGCATATAATTCCTTACGTTTCATTAGAATATTATTAGTTTGACCAACAATAACCATATTTAATAAAAATTAAATGAATAACTAAGTGCAATAAAATTGTTATAACTAATAAGAAATCTTCCTTAACCTTTTTATGCGCCAACAAAAAAGAAAAAACAGATTATGTTACGCGGAGTTCATGACAAGGTATATCGGTGAAAAAACTATCTGGTTGAGCTTTAATAACAAACTGTGCTAGAGAAAATAAAAATATTTAAGAATATCTCTTAGGTTTTGCCCATTCTGTTGAAAAACCGTATTCCTTTAGAATACTGAAAGCACGATCCATAAAATTACCAACATTGTTGATTCCATGAGAATCATCACCTGGTGTAATTTTTATATCGAGTTCTTTAACTTTTTCAAGGATAGAAGACGAAACATATGGTTCGTCTGCACCTTTTCTTAATGAGCGCAAATTAAAATCGAGAATCAGGTCATGCTTTTTGACACATTCAAGATTTCTTTCAATCCTTGAGACTATTTCAGGTCTCTGTAGCCTTTCTTTGTATTCAGGGTCAAAAATACGGATAAGGTCAAAGTGGCCTACCACTGCAGGCTTTAGTAATTCGATCATCTCAAACTGAATATCAAAATACTTACAGTAGAGATTATCGATGCCGCCAACCTTTTCGGCAGTTGCATCGTACTGTTTCTTAGAATAATCGAAGCCTAGGTCATCAACAAAATGAACCGAGCCAACGATATATTCCGGTTTAAAACGATCGATTAAATAGGGGACAAATTCTTCATAACCGGAATAGGTCTCAATTTCCATTGCAGGAATAATTTCTATCTGATCTTTATACTTTTCTTCAAGACGTCTACACTCTTGAATATATTGACCAAATCTATCTATGAGAAATTCGGGGGTAAGGCCAAGCTGTTTTTGATCTGGATAGAGTAGAGCATCACTTATTGCTGGAGCATGTTCCGTTACACCCACCCATGGAAAACCAAGCTCAATATATTTTTGAATAATCTCTTCAAGGCTGTCTGTTGCATGGTTGCAGAATTGTCCGCTATGTCCGCCATGCACTGATACTGGTTGTGGTGTTTCCATGAAATGTTCCTTCTTGGGTAGTACTTGTTAAAACTTTAAAAATTTAGCCTTGTATAGATAGTAGTAAAACTTGCGATAGAGTTCATCGTAAGTTTACTAGTGTAATGATTTTCCTGTGCTACTCATTGCTAGCTTACTGTCACGTACACCTTTGAGTGCAGCTAGTTGGTCGGCAAGTATTGCAACATCAGCTGCCTTGCCTTTGACAATAATTACTTCCAAACAATTATCATGATCCATATGAACATGGGTAGTAGAGACAATTTGGTGATGAAAGTCGTGCTGTAAGTCAGTGACTTTTCTCTGTAACTGTGACTGGTGATGATCGTAAACAAGGCTGATCACTCCCATCACATCGCCATCATCTTCCCATTGCTGTTCGACGAATTTTTGTCTGATAAGATCTCGAATAGCTTCCGATCGATTGTTGTACGATCGTGCAGCAATATGTTTATCGAAAATTTCTAGTAGGTTCTCATCAAGCGAAATGGAAAATCTTTTGAGCATGTTTGTCTCCCTGAGCACGTTGGAATTTAGAGAATGTGGCGATCATTATAAGAAAAAACTGTTCTGATGGCAAATGAGAAGCCTGAAGAAATATTAGTTTTCAATATTGATGGCATCCGGCTCTTGTAGCAGCTTACGCCGACAATAAATTATCAATAATGCCATGAGGATCAATAAATACCATGGGAACCAGTTTATTGCCGATTGAAAAGCTACATTTTCAACTTGAATTGCACTGTATTCTGGCCATTTGAGAGCTGTGTCACTCCGCAAACTGGCCATAAGCACGGCAAATAGAACACCAATAACCCCGTATGTGAGATTGAAAGCAAGTCCTTTAAAACTGAGAACTGTCGCTCGCATTTTTGAGGCTGTGATTCGATTGAGATAATGACTGGTAAAAAAAGAAGTCAGAGTCAGTCCTGTGAAAACACAGGTCATGGCAGCAATTCCAGTAATTGTTGTAAACGTTGTTAAGCCAAATAGTCCAAGCAAACCGATGAGTCCGGTAATGGTAATGTTTTTGGTTGTGGAGTAATGGGTCGCCATATACTCTGCAATTTTAGGAGTTATAAGTCCAAGTACAGCCATACCGGCGCCAAGTACTCCGAAACTAGCATCAGGTAAGCCGATCCCTCGGTAGTACTGACTTGTCATGGTAACTATCATGCGGAGTGTATGGTCGTAGGTCATTGTGATAAGAATAATCGCAAGGGCAAAAGGGGTTGCTAAAATCCAGCGACCAGCCTGAAATGTTTTTACGAGCGCCTCTTTGATACTGTAGTTTGCAGTCTCTTGCTGATTGCCAGTTTCCTTCATCATCATTGCGGTGGTAAGAGCAAAAAAACCAAGAACAAGAGTCATGTATATAGGAAAACGCATGGTAGTCTGTTGTGTCAGCACCATATCTGAACCAAGAAAGGCAAGTATCTTGTTTACCGCAACAGAATCGAAAATGAGTGCTCCTAAGGTAACTGACAAAATAGTTGCGGTGGAACGCAGTCTCATTTGTACACTGAGTACTCTCGGCCAGTCTTTTGGGTCACCTCTTTCAACTAAGGTATCGTAAGCAATTGCTTCGTCTGCCCCAGAAGCCATCGCTTCTGCAAGGCCGCTAAGGACACGGTTAAGAAGAAAAACAGAAAAGATGAGTGTTGCATTACCAAGTGGTACGAATGCAAGTAGGAGCATTTCAAAAATCATCAAAGATGAGGTGAGTAAGAGGAGTTTTTTCCTACCAATTACATCGGCTAATGCTCCAGATGGGACCTCTGCTATGACTATTGTGATAGCCCAAACAGTATTGAGGATGGCAAATTGCTCAATGGATAAGCCATAGTCAAGAAATAGTACTGTGAAAACGGGGTAATAAAGTCGTGCGTTGAAAAAGATACGAAACGCTATAAAGAGCCGAATATTAAGAAATGAAAAAGGTGATTTTTTTTTTGGCTCAGAATGTTTCATAAATGTCTATTTATATAGTTAAACCATTCATCTGCTCAGGGTCAGCAAGGTGATTTTCAATACGGCCTACAGCATAGGATAAAACTAAACAGAGTACAAGGTACATTGCAGTAATAGTAATCCATATTTCAAGGGTGGCTTGGGTAGAAGCCATAATTTGCATGCCTTGAAAGGTAAGCTCTTGAATAGAGATGATTGAAACAATGGATGACCATTTTATGGTGTTGATGAACTCGTTGGCAAGCGGTGGCAACATGGTACGAATTGCCTGAGGCATTATGATATCCCGCATTTGTGAAAACCTTGATAAGCCAAGGGCACTTGATGCCTCCCATTGACCAGTATCAACAGCTTGGATGCCAGCTCGTACAATTTCACCGATATATGCCCCTTGAAAAAGAGCAAGGGTCAGTGTGCCTGAGAGAAAAGGAGTGAGCAGTTCTGGTTTAGTAAAGAAAAAAGCTATGATCTCGAGGTAGTCTTTATCTAAGCCTCTAATATAATCTTCAAAACCTATTAGGGCAAAAATCTGGTCACTTATGAAATAGTAAAAAATGAAAACGAGAACAAGTGGTGGCGTGTTACGTATAATGGAGACATAACTGCTACCAAGCAATCTAAAAAACAGCCTTCTGGATGTTCTGAAAAGACCTGTAATAAAACCAACTACTATAGCTAAAATCATGCCCCAGATAGAGAGCTTAATAGTAATTATAAGTCCTTGTAGTAGGCTGTTTGCCCTCCAGCTACCTGTCTCCGGGTCAGAATAAATGATATACGAGGGGATGATTGACCAGTTCCATTTGTAGTTCATTCCCCAGAACAGTCGGTAGATTATAAATCCACAAAAAGAGATAAGGAGCAGGAGAAGCAGTCCATCTAGGATGGAAATTCGGCTGTTTTTATAACGCATATTGTTTAGTTACCTGCTCCGTCTCTCGTCGTTTTAATTATTGTGGATGTGGATAATCTTTCTATTCTACCTGATCAGCCCACTCTTTGCTGCCGAACCAATAATTGTGGCGTTCTTTTAACCAGCCTTCTTTTTCAACAATAGTAATCCAGGCGTTAAAAAAAGCGAGAGCGTCAGGGTCACCTTTACGTAGTGCAAAAGCAATTGGCTCTTCAGTGAAATTATCTTCTAAAGGTAAAAAGAGTGTCTCTTTATATTCAATAGCTTCATAGGCAGGGCGTGGTGCAGAAGCTACAACAGCGTGCACATTGCCGTTGCGCAACTCTTGGTAGAGTTGAGGCTCTGTCTCGAACATTCTGAGTTTGGCGTTTGGTAAGTATTTTTTGGCTGCAATTGCAGCGGTGGTTCCAAGTTTTACTGCAACCTGCACATCTTTCTTGTTGTAATCATCAAGAGCGTTAAAACCTTTTGCGAGTTCTTTATGGGCAACTATGGACATTCCTGAATAATCATAAGGAATAGAAAAGTTAACTTTGAAAGAACGCTTGGCGGTAATTCCCATTCCACCAATAATTACATCAAATTTTCCGGTGAGAAGGGCAGGAATAATACCAGACCATGCTGTTGGAACGAACTCGACCTTTACTCCCATATCTTCTGCAAGGCGGGTCGCTACATCAATTTCAAAACCGATTAGCTTACCTTCTTTGTTCTTCATTGCCCAAGGCTGGAAAATATCCATTCCAACTTTGAGGGTTTTTCGTTTCTGGATCTGTTCAATTACACTTGCTTTAGTGAGTTCATGCTGAATCTTTGCAGCATTTGCTGTACCCGCAATAAAGATACTCAAAAGAATAAGTGTAAAGATTTTGGCCTGATTACGAATCATGTTCTTCTCCTATTAGTGAAAATGAATAATTGATCTTGCCCTATATATAATTAAGCCTTCGTTCCATAAAATAAACAAGGCCGGATAAAATGATGTTGACTGTCAGGTACAGTAGAGCAACAGTGAACCAAATTTCAAATGTAAGATATGTCTCAGCTACCAGTGCTTGAGCCTGCATGGTCAGGTCATAGATAGCAATTGTAGAGACCAATGCAGAGTCTTTCACCAGAGATATTGCCTGACTTGTCAGTGGTGGTAATACGTTTTTTATTGCCTGGGGTAGAATAATGTATCGATAAGTGTCCACTGTTGAAAGACCAAGGCTTGCTGAAGCTTCATGCTGCCCTTTGCTCACAGAGAGTATGCCGGAGCGAAATATCTCTGCTGCGTAGGCACCTTCAAAAAGAGAGAGAGCAAGGATAGCAGACGGAAAACGACCCAATCCTAAAACAGGACCAAGGACAAAGTAAATAAAGAAAATTTGGATAAGAAGTGGTGTGTTTCGACTTATTTCTAAATAAAATGTGGCAACTGCTCTGCCAATAGGTGACGAAGAAAGTCTTAAAAGCGCTGTAACAAGGCCAATAAGAAAGGCAAAGATTAAACTTATTGCTGATATTTGCAGGGTAATTTTCAGCCCATCCAACAATGGGCCAAGTTTGTAGCCGGAATCAGATTGTGTGAACAGGAAGTCTGGGATTTGATACCATTGCCAGTAGTAGCCGACATTCTCGATACTTTTCCCCGCAAGCCAGCATAGTGCCGTGATGAGTAAAATAAATTGTGTAATGTCTAAAACAAGAGAAGCACTACTCTGTTTTTTTAGACTGGTACTATATGGCTGCAAAGTGGCCTCTTAAATATTATCAATCGCATTTGTGTACGACTTTTCAACTATTTGGGTTGTAGGAAGCTTCGACAGTTATGAAAATGGAGTCAATTGATATTTTATAATATTCATTATCAAAGAAAAAATCCATTCCTGAAGTGGTAAATGATTAATAAATTTCTCAATAATATCAGTTAAAATAGTAGAGAATGGTAATTACAGTTTGTATTGTTCTAACTATACTTAATAAAGAAGAAAGAGAACCCAAGAATTACAAAGAAAATGTTGGGATATGATAATGCGGTGTTAAGGAGCGAGGGAACAGGCAGCCTATTGATAGACTGCCTGATATAATTTGTGAGATTATTTTGTAGTTTTTGCCATTTCGTCTCTTGCCATTTCAGCTACTTTTCTAAAATCCAGCTTTCCACTACCCATTTTAGGTAGGGTTTCCTGGTAGAGAAACTTCTTTGGTAAGGAAATTTTTGGTAGATGTTCAGCCATCTGTTTAAGAACTTTCTTTTCATCAAGTTGTTCTGTCACAACCGCTACAATTTTAGCACCTTTAGTCGGATCAGGCACTTCAACTACACAACAATGTGCATCTTCGGGAAGGAACTTTTCCAGAATATCTTCAATTTTTACAAGGGAGACCATCTCTCCGCCAATTTTAACAAAACGTTTGAGGCGACCTACGTGCCAGAGAAAACCATCTTTGTCTATATTACCCATGTCGCCAGTATCATACCAGCCGTTACGTAGGTGAAGACTGGTTTGCTCAAAGTCGTTAAAATAGCCTTTCATAACAGAATCACCTTTTACAAGAATTCTGCCGTCTTCACCTGCCGCACATTCTTCACCAGTTTCGTAATTTTCAATACGTACCTGCAAATTTGCTAATGGCTTTCCTGTACTTCCTGGGCAATTTGCTTCAGGACTGTTGGCGGAAATTACAGGTGAACATTCGGTTGCACCATACCCTTCATAAAGGGTAATGCCATGTCTTTCCATAAAGCTTGTACGTAGTGAGTCAGGGCATTTATCTGCACCAGCGAGTGCAATACGAAGAGAATCAAAATCACCTGGTTCTGACTTGCGTAAATATCCCCAGAAAAAGGCAGGGGTTCCAACTAGAAAGGTGGCTTTTTCTTCACGTACAATTGAGACTATTTTTTTGAAATCGAGTGGATTTGCATAGGTAAGAAGAGTGAGTTTTTGAAAAAGTGGTAGCCATAAACTTGTGGTGAGGCCAAAGACATGAAAGTACGGCAGAGAACAGAGAAAAATGTCTTCTTCCTGAAAGTGAAAAGCATTGTTAATTGCTTCAATATTTGTGCTGATGTTCTTATGGGTGAGCTGAACGGCTTTTGGGTCTTTTTCACTACCAGAGGTAAATAAAATTACAGCATTATCATCTTCTGAACAATTATGAACCCAAGATTTAATCATTCCTACTGGTAGAGATGCGATCAGTGCAGCCTTGGCTTTTTGCAGTCCATTGATGCCAGCCATGATATCTTCGATATAAATCATGCCGTCAACATAAGGACATTCAATCTTTTCCAGTAGCTTTTTAGAGGTGATGATTGTTTTAAATGCACATTTTTTCTGAGCATAAAGGGCATTGTGCTCGGCACCTGTTGAATAGTTGATCATTACAGGTGTGCGGCCACTCATTAACAGACCAATTTTAGAGAGTATGCAGCCAGCGGAGGTCGGTAACATGACACCGACAAAGCCTTTTTCAAGCTTTTTAAAGATACCGGAAAGAAGAATGGAGGCTATAAGACATCTTTTATATTCAAGTTTGCTATTGGTAGTGTGGTCACTGATAGCAAGCTTGTTACCCATTTCTTTGGCAACTTCAATAAATTTGTGGTGTAACAGCACGGCACTCCTCCTTGTCGCAAACCGATTCTTTCAATACATCTTGGTATAATAGAAAATTTCGACAGGCAAATTACCATTTAGGGGTAAAAATAGCAATGTGAAGAGAGCTTTGGTTGGAGAATGGACCTTAATCGGAATTCAAGGAATATGTTTCTGGAATATTTTTCTTTTTCTGTACACCCAGTTCCTGTAATTGTTCTGCCTGAGAGATTAAATTGCCCCTGCCACTGCTCAACTTATTGATGGCGCTATCGTAACTTTTTTGACAGGTGGTGAGCTGTCTGCCCAGTTTTTCCATATCTTCGAGAAAAAGGCAGAATTTATCGTACATATGAGATGCTTTTACAGCGATCTCTTTTGAGCTTTTACTTTGCTGATGAAAACGCCAGATATTTTCTATTGTTTTAAGAGTTGCCAGAAGTGTTGTGGGTGTCGCAATGATGATTTTTTCTTTTAAAGCATAATTAAGTAGTTGTTCGTCTTGTTGGATAAGGCTTGAAAAGGCAGCTTCGATAGGCATGAACATTAATACAAAATCAAGCGAGTTCACTCCTTCAAGTTTTGTATAATCTTTGCTGGCAAGCCCCCTAATATGATTTCTTACATCAGTTGTGAGTAATTTGAGGTGCTGAGTTTTCTCACTTTCTATATCTGTTGCAATATACTTCTCCCAATTAATAAGGGAGACTTTAGAGTCGACAACAATACTTTTATTGTCTGGCAGGTGGATGATCACATCTGGTTTGAGAATATCATTTTCGTTGTTGCGAAAGCCCGCTTGAATATCAAATTCTACTCCCTTTCTTAAACCAGACTGTTCAAGGACACGTTCTAAAACAAGTTCACCCCAGTTGCCCTGAAGTTTTTTATCACCTTTCAGCGCTTTAGTGAGGTTTGATGCTTCCTTAGTAATTTGAAAGTTGAGTTCTTTGAGATGATGGATTTCTTGCTTTAGAGAGGCTCGCTCACGTGTGTCGTTATGGTAGACGGTATTGATATTCTCTCTGAGCGATGAGAGTTCTGAACCGAGCGGTTGCAGGATGGTTTCGAGCCGTTCTTTACTGAGGTTGCTAAACTGATTTGTTTTCTCATCAAATATCTGTTGGGCAAGCTCGGTGAACTGCAGCCGCATGTTTTCTTTTGTTTCCTCAAGAAGGTTGAGCTTTTCTAGGTGATGGTCATTCACTGTGGTCAGCTGAGTTCGAAGGGCGATGTTTTCTCCTTCAGCAGAGCTAAGAGCTGCTGTCAGCCTTTTTGATTTGATGATAAATATGACTAGAAGTGCCAGAGTGAGAAATAAGCTTGTACTACAAGCAACAAGCATCAGCTCAGTATTACTAAATAGTGCTTTTATCTGTGTCAGAATACTCATTGTCTCTGGTGAAATATTCATAGCTTGGTCTGTTTAAAATTTAGAGAAATTGTGACTGTGTTTAATTAATTGATCTTACACTCTTTGCAAGCATATGATTGCAAAAAAGTGAAAAGAACAACAATAAGCAAAGAGACGCTATCATCCATTGCCAGCTTGTTTTCTCAAGCAGGATGCCTGGGAGAAATGAACCTAAAGTACCTCCTCCATAATAGAAAGAGATGTAGAGACCATTGGCAATTGCCTTATTGTTTTGACTGAGTTTACTAAGGTATCCTGAGAGCAGTGTGTGGGCGGCAAACATGCCAGTACAGAAAACAAACATCCCAAAGAAAATTATCAGATATTGATCAGATAAAAAGATTAAGTTCCCTGCCAAAAAGATGATAATACCAACAGCTGTCGCTCTTGTTTCTGTGCCGAAAAAATTACGGATCCTTTTATTGATTACTGAAACAGTGATACCCATAGCATAACCGAGATAAAGAATACCAATTCCGCTGGAACCATATTCCGGGTCTATCTCAAGGAGTCTGAAGGGGAGAAAGTTCATCATTGCTGAAAAAACAAAGAAGATGCAGAAAATACAAAGATAGAGCCAATGGTATGTCGGTTGAGCGACTAATTTAGAGACCACACTAAAGGATGGCTTGGTGAATGTTGGCTGCACATCATCCTCTAGTTTTCTTAAGAGAAAAAAGGTGATGAAGAAGAATAAGCTCAGAAAAAAGAAGAAAAATCGCCAACCAAACAGGTCTGTACAGATACCTGAAATGATTCTTCCTAAAAAACCACCAAGGGTAGTAGCTCCTACGTAAAGTGCAATATTCTGTTGTACCTTTGAAACAGAACTTGTGTAGGAAACATAACTCATTAGAGAGGTGAGGATGGCTGGTATTACAAGTCCTTGAGTTGCTCTGATGATTAAAAGCTGACTATAGTTATTGGAAAAAACAAAGATCAACTCGAGTATGCCCATACTCAATATGGCAAAGCGTAACACTTTTTTGATTGGAAAGGATTCTAGAAAGTAACCGTAAAATAGTGGGGCCAAGCCAAGTGGAGCAAGCATTAGGGTTGTGAACAGTATAGCTTGCAAACTAGTGAGGTCAAATTCACTTTGAAACACTGGTTGTATCGGCTGTGCAGCATATAGTGAACAGATAGTGAGAATAGTAGTTAGATATACCAACCGAATGGGCTGCATTGTTCTCCAGATTGTAATGTTGGTTTAAACAAATGGTTGGTTTTAAAAGAACAGTATTTCTTATTTAATTCCAATAATTTTTCGTATAACAGGGCGAATCTGCAATTCATAGAGAAATAGATAAATAAAAGCTACACCATAGGCGAGGATTGCACCAATGATTACCCCGAATGACGGAAAAAAGAAATGTACACCGATGGCAAAAACGACAATGGCAAACATTCCAAAGGTGGTTTCTTGAAAGATGGTGGGAACCAGTTCAGAGCCATGCTGACGATGCAAGATGAGAGTAGAAGGGAGAATTGCAGTTGGAAAGGTGGCAAAAAGCCCTGACCAGGTAGGGCCAACACTTTGGGCTATTCCTGTAATTGCAATAATTATCAGTGAGGCAAAGGCTGCACGGTTAATAAGAATAAGTAAGTTGCCTTGTGCTTTAACTGGCTTTTCAATGGTTACACTTTTTTTACATTTAAGCAGGTAGGCAAAGATTGGAATAAAGACGAGAAGTACAATAATTCGAGCTTCGGTGCTGTTTGGTAAAAAACGTTGAAGAGTCAAAGTTCCAAGGAAGTAACAGATAAGTCCTGTCAGAGTGCAAAGTGCAATCGTGGCTATACTGTTTCCTGAGCTAAATCTTCCAGTAACACTATAACCAAGGCAGAATGCCAGCATTGCAAGCACTCCGGGAATAGACCAGAGTGCGCTATGGGCTGCAAAGTCGACACCCTGTTCTATTCCTAAAAAAAGAAGGGCAAGACCAGCGCCAAGGGGAAAGCCCATCAAGACACCAGCAAGGCGTGGATTACCTTTTTCGGCAACAACTGTAATGCCTATAACCATTATGGAAGAAAGAATCACTTTCGATAAAAAGAGGATTATTTCTTCCATAGGCTTACATCAGTCCAAAAAATTGTGGAATCCAGAGAGACAGCGCTGGAAAGGCAATTACCACTACAAGTGCTACCAGCATGGCAAGTACCATTGGCCAGACCGCTTTAAAAGTTTCTTCAAGGCGGATATTAGCAAGCTGTGTGGTGACATAAAGGTTCACTGCCACAGGTGGAGTAAACTGACCAATTGCAAGATTAAGGGTCATTACAACACCAAACCAGACAGGGTCCCAACCAAAATGCACCATAATCGGCATAAAAATTGGTAGGAAAATATAAAAGATGCTCACCGCATCAATCAGCATACCACCAACAAAAATCAAAACCTGAATGAAAAAGAGAACTACCCACTTATTACTGCTGATACTCATTAGTGATTCAGCGATGGCATCTAAAATACCAATGGTCGAACCAGCCCAGGAAAATAGACCTGCAAAGGCAACTATGAGAAGTACAACAGCAGATGCCTCACTTGCCTCAACCAGAATATTGTAAATATCTTTAAAGGTAAGAGTGCGGTATATGACGACTCCGAGAAAAAGGCTGTAGAAAACCGCAACAACAGCCGCCTCTGTTGGTGTGAAAATACCACCATACAAGCCACCGAGAATAATTACAGGGGCAAGCAGTCCCCAGAGCGCTTCTTTAAAGGTCTTACCGATTGAATCGTTTTCGGTTCTTTCAGCTTTAGCCTTACTGCCAAAACCCTTCTTCTTAGCAATCCACACCGCAGGGATGAGAAGTGAGAGTCCTGCAAGAAACCCAGGTACAGCACCAGCTGCAAAAAGAGCGGGTACTGAGGTTGAGGTGATGGAACCGTAAACGATCAAAGCAATACTCGGTGGGACAATGATTGCTGTAGAACCAGCCGAGGCGATAAGTGCTGCACTATAACTCTTCTTATAGCCTTGTGCATACATTGCAGGGATGAGAATTGCACCGATTGCAGCAGCATCAGCAGGCCCTGAACCCGATACACCACCAAAGAAAACACAAACCAGAATTGCAACAATGGCAAGCCCACCTGTACGTTGACCAACCAGAGCATTAGCAAAACGAATGATTCTTAGTGAGATGCCACATCGCTCAAGAATAAATCCAGCAAGAACAAAAAGTGGAATTGCAAGAAGTGGAAATTTTGCAATTCCAGCAAAAAAGTTGGGTGCAATTACAGCAGTACCTAAATCAGCAGCCCAGATCACCAAGAAAGCTGGAACTGCAATAGCCACTGCAATTGGAGTTCCGATTAAGAGTAGTACAAAGAAGCAGACAAAAAGAAGTGTGCCCATTATTTCCACTCCTTAATCTCAGTATAGCTTGCTTCAAGTATTCGAATGATAATCAACCCACAACCAACAGGTATGCAAGTTGTGTAGATCCACTGTGGCATACTCAGTGATTCAGAGGTGATTTCCAGTAATTTTTCATCCAAGAGCTGTAAGTAGCCGAGATAACCTAGTGCTGCAAAAAGGCAAATAGCAAGAAGATTGAGCGCGAGGTTGAGACCCCTTCGAAACTTTACAGGCATTTTGTCCTGAAAAAAGAGCATTCGAAGATGTTTTTTTCGCCTAAATGCTGAGGCTGTGCCAAAAAGAGTAAGCCAAACTAAAGCATTTACCTCAAGCTCTTCGGTAAAGGCAATAGGAACTTGGAATATGTACCGGGTAAGCACACCGGCAAAGGCAAGAACCGCCATCATTGTGAGCAGGGCTGCACTCATGACTTCTTCAAAGTGTCCGGCGATCCACCGACCATTTAACTGCATTATTATTTCCTGTCGACTGCTAAATAGATTTGAAATGTTACGTGTTTTATCCACTAAAGCGATGCTAAGTTAACTGCATCGCCTTAATAGTGTGCAAGGTGAATGATAAAAACATTCCGAGAAAATTAGCGGGAAGCTTTTATAGCTTCTTCAGCTTTCTTTACAATATCTTCACCAATCTTTGGAACCCAGTTTTTATAAACTTCACCAGTTTTAGCACGGAATTGCTCACGGGTAGCTTGGTCAAGAACAGTTACTTCCATTCCGTTTTCACGAAGGGTTTCATAAGCACTGAGGTCAGGCTCAATCAAACCTTTACGAACGGTAGCACGTTGTTGCTCTGCAGCTTCAATTGCAGCTTGCTTGATGATCTCTTGATCTTCAGCGCTAAAGCTTGCCATAATCTTGTTGTTTACGGTGAGCATCAATGGGTCAACAGCATAACGCCAGATGGTCGCATACTGATGGAACTGCCAGATTTTAATTGGGATCTCGATTGCAACTACAGGGTTTTCCTGACCGTCAACAACGCCTTGTTGGAAAGCAATCTGAGCATCACCCCAGTTCATGTTAACAGGGTTTGCGCCAAGTGCTTTCATGGTTTCGATGAAAACCGGAGTACCAACTACACGAATCTTCATGCCTTCGATATCAGCAGGGGTTTTAATTGCACGTTTGGAGTTAGTGATTGCTCGAAAGCCATTTTCACCCCATGCCAGTACAGAAACACCTTTTTTCTGTAGTTCATCCATGATTTCCTGGCCAACTTCACCCTGGGTAACAGCGTCAAGAGCTTTATAATCAGGAAAGAAGAATGGTAGGTTAAAAAGATTCAGGGTTTTAATGGTGGTAGACCAGTTGATGGTTGATGCAAAACAGAAGTCTGCAACACCTTGACGGTGAAGTAGGAACTCGTTGGTCTGCTTGCCAGCCATTAAAGAAGAAGATGTATAAACTTTGATGTTAATACGTCCATCGGTACGTTCACGCACCAGATCAGAAAAGTGAGTTGCACCAGCACCCCATGGCAGTTTCGGGCCAACAACAACACTCATTTTGTATTCATCTTTGTAGTCTTTTGCTTGGTCACTTGGAGCTTTAGTTTGTTCAACCACTTGCTCGGCAACTTGATTTGTTTTTTGCTGTGTTGTTTCGCTTTTCTCAGCTTCATCAGAAGGAGAGCAAGCGGTTAAACACAGAGTGATCATACAACATAAAACAAAGCGCAACATCGTCATGACAATCTCCTGTAGAAAAAAGTTTTGTACCTTTACTTGTAACTTAAACACGATTTGATACATGCAGGTCACAATTCAAGACACTAATTAATTAAAATAAAAAGAGCGAGCGAGGATGATAGAAAAAAAACAATTGTAAGTCAATAGGTAATAAAACAGAATATTCCCTGTTTTATTACCTATTGTTGCAGAATATGATGTGGTCGGAGCTAGTGAGAGCCTATGTTTGTTTATATGCTGCTCAGCTTTTCAATGTGATCGCAGATAATTTGGATATTTTTAAGGTCAATATCATCAAAAACATTTGCTTCCACCGAGTCAACGTCGAGCACAGCATACACATTGCCTGACTTATCTCTTAACGGGAAGACAAGTTCAGCTTGAGTCTCACTTGAACAGGCAATGTGATGAGGTAGACTTGCTACGTCATTTTCGAGTTGGTACTTATTTTCGACAACACATTTGCCACAGACACCACGTTTTATATCAATAGTGAGACAACCGTGGCTTCCCTGGTACGGACCCACTTTAAGAGTATTGTCATCAACTAGCCTGTAAAAGCCAACCCAGTTGAGATAATCGAAGGCGTGATAGAGTTCACAACAAACTGTCGAGAGGATGGCAATATTATCTGTCTCATCTTCTGTAAGTGCCTTGATGGTTCTAATGACGTCGTAATATTTTTCTTCTTTCATGTCTTAGGTGTAATCTCTGTTATGGGTTAATAATAATGTCCATCGTTTATTACCTGCTTAAGAATGGTGCCTATATCAACATGTTTTAATTCATAATATATTTCATCGTTGTTGAGAAGTACTAAAATTTTAGGATTATCCAGTAAATCATAAAATTGTCCATTTTGTATCTGATATTGGATAGTTGGGTCTTGGGCGAGCTCCTGTATGGCTGGCATTTCTGCAAGCTGACTAATGGTTGGATGATTTCTAAAATGCTGGTGGAAGCGTGGTGTTGTGAGGACTGTAGATAAATCCTCAAAGATTTCTTGTACTTTCTCATCTACTGGATCGAGTTGTACAACTAAATCTCCAAAAGCTGATTCTTCAATCTGTTCTTTTATACTAACTAAGGTATTAGATAATCCGCTAGAATCTGCAATTTCGATTTGACTATTCCTATAGAGTAATGCTTCCTGGATATTGGCACCAAGATGAAGGCCGGTCATTGTAAAGACCAGCAAGAAACCACCCCAGGTGCAGCCAATAATGGCTCCTGAATATTTTTGCCAGTAAGGAATTTTAGGTAGATTGAGTTGTTCACGTCCTGTTTCATTACTTTTTAAGATACGGTTGAAGAGGCTGCTGAGAAGCAAAAAAATGATCAAACCAATGACAATTTGTGCAGTTAGAGGAATGAGAGCTAAAGGAACTATATCAAGGAGTTTAATAGGCCATGTAAGAAGGGGTGAAAATGGCTTTGAGAGAAGTCCTGCAATGAGAAGTGCTATGAGTATTGCAATAATTCTATAGAGCCCTCGATAGTAACCAAGGACTGTAAAAAGTGTCAGAAAGGAGAGGCTAATAAATGTAATTGTCATTTTCTAGTAACCTTAAGTAATAGATTTAAGTACATTTACCTATCTGCTTTTTGCAGTTTAAGGAGAGCATCATATCATATCGGTTACTTATGGCAACTGTTTGGTATAAAAAAGAAAAACCTCTATAAATCTTTGAAGATCTATAGAGGTTTGAAATACAAAAAATGTAAGTTTAGTAAATTAACCTGGAGGCCACTGCATTGATCGTCCACCAAGGATATGCATATGGATATGGAAAACTGTCTGTCCAGCTTTGGCACCGTTATTAAAAACAACTCGAAAACCGTCACCAACTCCCTGCTCGTTTGCAACTTGAGCACCAACTCTCATGAGTTTGCCGATTAACTGTTCATCGCAGGCTTCAACACCAGCAGGATCAACTATATGTTTTTTAGGGATAACCAGAAAGTGTACTGGTGCCTGTGGTGCAATATCCTTGAAAGCAATTACGTCATCGTCCTCATACAGCTTTTCTGCTGGTATTTGACCTGCTACAATCTTACAGAACAGACAGTCGCTCATTTTTTCTCCTTTTTATCGGTTGGTCTGCATATTTGACCTGCTCATGAATCTCTCAGGCAAGATCTTTATAGCTAAAAGTAAGTTCACCATTTTTAATTCCGACTTTAACTTCTCCACCTTTTCTGAGTTGGCCAAACAGAATTTCATCGGTGAGTACGTCGCCAATTTCTGTAAGGATTAATCTACGCAAAGGTCTTGCACCGAAGTCAGGGCTGTATCCTTTTATTGCAAGATGTTTTCTCGCAGAAGAGGTGAGTTTAATGGATACATTTTTTTCAGCAAGTTGCTCACTGAGCTCGTTGATAATTTTAGTGACTACTCTCTCTGTTGATTTTGCATCGAGCTGATCAAAAGAGATGATGCTATCCAGACGATTACGAAACTCCGGAGCAAAAAGTTTGTTTACGGCACCCTGTGCCTTACCTTTTTTGCTGCCTACAAAGCCAATAGATTTACCACTGATATCTCTTGCTCCTGCATTGGTGGTCATGATGATTATGACATTTCGAAAGTCTGCCTTTCTACCGGAGTTGTCAGTAAGAGTCGCATGATCCATGACCTGTAGGAGGATGGAGAACATGTCTGGGTGTGCTTTTTCTATCTCATCAAGAAGAAGTACAGTATATGGATGCTTTCGGATCGCTTCTGTTAGTAAACCACCCTGATCAAAGCCAACATAACCAGGAGGCGCACCAATCAGTCTTGCGATCGCATGTTTTTCCATATACTCACTCATGTCAAAGCGCTCAAAGTGAACCCCCAGTTGTTCGGCAAGCTGGCGGGCAACTTCTGTCTTACCAACGCCTGTAGGTCCGGCGAAGACAAAGCTGCCAGTAGGAGAGAGCGGATTACCAAGGCCTGCTCGAGCTCTTTTAACTGATGTGGTCAGTGCTTTGATGGCCGTATCCTGGCCAAAAATTACAGAGCGGAGTTTAGAGCCAAGACTCTTGAGTTGACCAGCCTCTGAGCGAGATGTCTGTTTCGCTGGGATGCGGGCAATTTCGGAGACAACGGCTTCAATATCTTTTGTGCGAACTGTTTTGCCTTTTTTTCCATCGAGCCTGAATCTAGAGCCAACCTCATCCATCACATCGATAGCCTTATCTGGAAGAAAACGCTCGTTGATGTATCTGTCAGCAAGTTCCGCCATGGCTGTAAGCGCATTGTCCGAATACTTAATAGAGTGATGCTCTTCGTATTTATCCTTCAAACCCTCAAGAATCATCTTTGTGTCTGCAACAGATGGTTCAATAATATCGATTTTCTGAAAACGTCTGGAAAGAGCACGATCTTTTTCAATATGATTCTTGTACTCTTCATATGTTGTGGAACCAATACAATGCAGGGTTCCTTCCTGAAGTGCAGGCTTGAGTAGGTTGGATGCATCCATAGAACCACCACTGGTAGCACCTGCACCAACGATGGTGTGAATCTCGTCAATAAAGAGGATGGCATTTTCCTCTTCCTTTATTGCTGCAATCACATTTTTAAGGCGTTTTTCAAAGTCACCACGATATTTTGTGCCAGCCACGAGCGTTCCCATGTCCAACAAGTAAATAATGGTGTCTTGCAGGAGATCTGGGACAAGTGCATCTTCGCCAGCCCCACGTGCCTCCATGTCTTCATGAATACGAAGGGCAAGACCTTCAGCCATAGCTGTTTTACCAACACCAGGTTCGCCAATGAGAAGTGGGTTATTCTTCTTTCTGCGGCACAATACCTGCATAATCCTGCCTATCTCGCTGTTGCGTCCGATAAGCGGATCAATTTTTCCCTCTGCTGCGCTGGAAGTAAGGTTGACGGTGTACTTTTCAAGCTCAGTTTCCGAGTTTCCGTCCTGCCCTCCTTGGTCAGGTTGAGGTGGCGGAGTTGACAGTGGTTCCTGTTGGAGCCCTTCTGGTAACTCATGGCTGATGAAGTTCACCACTGCCATACGATTGAGACCAAGGCTGTTCAGAAAATAAACTGCATGGGAATCACGCTCTGAGAACATTGCAACAAGTATATCACCAGCATCTGCTTCTTTCTTACCACAACTCTTGACGTGATTAAGTGCCCTTTGCAAAACCCGGTTAAAAGCTACTGTTTGAGCAGGATCTTCTTTTACAGCAGAGGGGGTTTTTGGAATTTTGGTTTCAAGAAATGTTTCAAGACGTTTTTTCAGTGTGTCTACTGAACCGCCGCATTCGCTGATAATATATGTAGCAAGTTCATCGGCTAGCAGACCGTAAAGCATATGTTCGACGGTCACAAATTGATGTGCTCGTGTTTTTGCTTCCTGAATTGCTCTAACCAGTGATTGTTCCAATGCTTTATTTATCATAGTTCCTTCTCAATAGGTGCTGATTCAAATTGTTTTTCCACTCAATTTAGGTCTAAATTGTGACCTTAAAATGCAATGAAAAAGCCAATTTTTTTAAGTATATAATATTATACACTTTCCAGAAGGAGCAGGGCAAGGTGTTGGCAAAAATATCTACCCTAAATTTTCAGCGTGTTTTGGTGTGATAAATTTAGGGTTACTCTTTTTCCATCGAGCAGCGGAGGGGAAATTCGTTCTGCTCGGCCAGTTGGTACACAATTTCGACTTTTGTCTCAGCGATCTCACGAGTGTAAATGCCAGCCACCCCAACTCCCTTTTCATGTACATTAAGCATTATTTTTGTGGCGTCAGGTTCTGATTTGTCAAAAATCTGCATCAGTACGGCAATTACAAATTCCATTGAGGTATAATCATCATTGTGCATGAGCACTTTATACATCGGTGGTTCTTGAATTTCTATTGTATCTTTTGTGGTTGTTCCACTCTGTTCGTCGTACTGGCTCATATTTTAACTACTTTATTTTTTAAGGGATAAAATTGTTTATTCGCTCTTCTTCATTCTTAACAGACTGATAAACAGTTCATCAAGTATAAGTTGATCAGGAAGAAAGCAGCTTTTAATGCGATATTCACTTTTTAGAGTGAGGGCAAGTTGTTTTTTCAGATTGGTCGGTGAATACTGTGCGGCCCTGAGAAAATTATTATAAAGAGCAAAAGGGTGACCTTTGGTAAAATCCTTCCATTCACTCCTCTCTTTTAAACCGGGCAAGTATGAGTCCTGAAACTGTTTAGCACTCATGTTTGGTTGCCAAGGCACTGTATGTGAGATCTGTATTGCTCTAATCTGTAGCAGTTTACGGACAAAATTTCTTAGAGTTGCAAGAATCGCAAGAGGGTGGACACCTGCTTCCTGAATTCTACCAAGTATGGTCATGGTACGTGCAGCTTGTTTTTTAGAGAGTGCTTCTGTGAGTTCAAAAAGGGCATCTTCTCTTGTTTGACCAACGAGTTGGCTCACATCCTGAGCTTCGATGGTTTTGTTCTCACCTGCATGTAGTGCAAGTTTCTCAGCCTCATTTATCACGGCTGCCGGATGACAGCCTATACGATCAAGAAACAACTGCGCGGTGCTGCTGCTCATTGTTTTACCATGTGCCGTTAAGGTGTTTCGTAGCAGTTCCTGAACAATAGCTTGCTGATCTTTCTTAGCAGCCGAGCTTAAGCCGCTCGCAATAGAACAATCCACGGTAACAGCATTCTTTTTACAGTAGGTGAAAAAACGTTGTCGTTTATCAACCGCCTCGGCAGTCAAAATAAGAATGTTATTTTGAGGAACACCTTTATCGAAAGCGTTAATATATGATTCTACAATATCAGTTGCTGCGGCAATGTCTTTCGGCGCTCTAACGAGGAGATCATCGGCCCAGAGAATATTTTCATCTGGTTTGTCAAAACCAAAGTTTTTCTTCCAACTGGTTTTGGTGATAGAGGAAAAGTTGTCTGCTGTACCTTCTGTAATTTCAACGTTACCAAGTCTTGCCATATCGAAGAGTGCCTGGCGTGCTCCATCGGTTCTACCGTTGAGCTGTGCCCGTTGTGCTTTCTTCCAGATTTTTTCAATTACCGTTTTGCTTTGAAAGATCCTACTCTCAGAGACCCTATATATTTGAAGACCAGGGAGAAGACTAAAGCTCATAAGGCGAGCAAGAGTCTGTCCTGCATCTTCTGCTAGACCATCTATAGTATTTATAGTTCCTGGATCTTTTTGAAGTAGGTGTGTTTCAAGTTGATCGGCGGTTTCCTGGCAGAGGTACCGTTCACCGTAAAATATAAACAGAGAACTCCTATCAAGAGAACCTGCTTTTATCTGTTTGATGAAGTCTGTGCGTTTAATGTCTGCCATGCCAGTTAGTTGGTGAATCTTTTATCTTGTTGTTAAGAGATTATTTTACCATAGTTGATAGATAAATCACCTCTTAGGCTTTTTACAGAAAAATTTTATATGCCGGGTTATCCGTCTCATTTTTGAATCGGTAGCCAAGTTCTTCAAGTCGAGCCTCAAGGCTTGGATAGCCTCCTTCAGGCAGCGCAAAACCGACTAGAACTCTTCCATAATTGCCACCTTGCATACGATAATGAAAGAGAGAAATAGACAATTTGCCACGGGTAGCGTCTAGAAAACGTATTAAAGCACCGGGCGTTTCCGGAAACCAGAAACGAAACAGCTTTTCTTCTTTAATGGAATTCGGTTTCCCGCCAATCATGTACCGAACATGGTTTTTAGCAAGATCATTGTTGGTGAGATCAACATGATCATAACCCTGTTCAGTGAGTTGTTTACTAAACTCGGCCCGTTCTTCATCACGCTCAATAGAGATACCGACAAAAACATGTGCCTTGTCTGGCGTTGAGTATCGATAGTTGAACTCTGTAATGTTGCGCTCGTTAACAACTTTTTGACAAAAGGTTTTGAGACTGCTTGGTGTTTCTGGCAGGGTGACTGCGAACAGTGCTTCCTGTCCTTCGCCAATGAGTGTACGCTCTGCAACATAGCGCAACCTCTCAAAATTCATGTTTGCCCCGGAGTTAATGGCAACAAGAGTCTGGTCGGTGCATTTTTCACGTTTAATATATTTTAAGAGCCCAGCCATTCCAAGGCCACCTGCAGGCTCTACAATAGATCGTGTCGATTGATATACCGCCTTCAAACCTGAACAGAGCTCATCTGTGCTCACCTGGATAATCTCATCAACATATTGCTGGCACAGTTTAAAGGTGAGTTCGCCAACCTTTTTCACAGCGACACCGTCTGCGAAAATACCTACGGAATCAAGGCTGACCCTCTCACCAGCTTCCATAGATTTGACCATTGCATTAGAGTCACTTGGTTCAACACCAATAATCTTAATCTCAGGGCGCAAATTTTTAATATACGCACTAATACCTGCAGCAAGTCCGCCACCGCCAATAGGTATAAAAATAGCATCGAGTCTACCCGGGTTTTGCCTGAGGATTTCATCGGCTATCGTACCTTGACCTGCAATGACTAACTCATCATCAAAGGGCGGGATATAAAACATGCCAGTATCTTTGATGATTTTGTCTGTATGAGCTGCAGCCTCAGAATAGTTAATTCCGTGTAAAATCACTTCGCCGCCAAAAGATTTTACTGCTTCAATTTTAATTTTTGGAGTAGTGGTTGGCATTACAATTAATGCTGGAATCTTTAATAGATTAGCGGCATAGGCTACACCTTGTGCATGATTACCTGCTGAGGCGGTTATAACACCCTTAGAGCGTTCTTCAACTGACAGGTGGGCAATTTTGTTGTATGCCCCTCGCAATTTAAAAGAAAAGACTGGTTGCTGATCTTCCCTTTTTAACAATATTTTGTTGTTTAATTGATCGGATAGCTGTGTCGCGTGATCAAGGGTTGTTTCTATTGCTGCCTCATAAACTCGTGAGGTAAGTATGTCTCGAATTATTTTTTGCATGAAAAGCCACTAGTGAAATTTATGTTGGCGGTCAGTGTACCTTGCTGTGCCACTATTTCAAACACTTTTTCAGTTTAGGGAACAAGTGGTTGTGCTGGTTAATGGTTGGCATCGTTTTTTTGTTTAAAACAATTCTTGTGTGAGTTGAAAGGTGGCGCAAACATCAAGTAAGTATTACAGGTAAAGAAAGTACTTGCCATCAGTATGGTGAGAGGCTAGATTCTCCGAGCTAAACCTGCTTGTTTAGGTATCTTGTGTTGATTAACTTGTTGATTTAGTGGATGTCGTAAAGAGCTTGTTTGAGTGTAATAAGTATTAAACGCTTGTTGTTGCTGAAAAGATATAAATATTATGACCTTAGAAGAGATAAATACATTTTGCTCCGATTCTATGATCGGTTTCCTCGGTATCGAATTTACAGAACTGACTGATGATGGCCTGCTTAGGGCACGTATGCCGGTAAATGAGAGAACCAAACAACCCCATGGATTTTTGCATGGTGGTGCCATGATAACACTGGCTGAAACTGTTGCCAGCGCTGTTACCGCGCTTAAAAATGAAAAAAGCGATGGTGTTTTTGGCTATCATGTCGATGCTTCTCTGGTTTCTGCTGTTCGTGAGGGGTATGTTTATGCCCACGCAAGTCTCGTTCACGAAGGTAGATCCAGCTATATCTGGGATGTTACTGTAGAAGGAGAAGATGGGCAGAATGTAGCTTTATGTCGAGTGACGGTTAAGGTTGTAAAGAGCAGAAAGAACTAACATCTAGAATTATGAGTAGTGCAAATATAAATATAAAAGAGCTTTTACAGCTCTGTCTGAAAAGAGAACTTTGTTTTGCCTCGTATCGAGAGCCAAGCGGGGAGATAAAAACAGTTATACAGCGAAAAGGTGATCCGCTTGAGCTTGATACAAGTCATGAGATAACTGATTTGCCTGGTTTTTTAATTTCTCCCTACCATAATCATGGTTCAACTAAGCCCCTGCTTATTGCACCAGATGTTGTGGTGATAGGTGATGAGGTTGATGGGGAAATTTTTTCTGAAGTTGCCGGATTTTGTGGCGGTGTCAAAGGTCTTGGTCAATGTCGTGAATTTCATGAAAGCGATTTTGATGAATATGTAAACCAGGTTGATCGTGTTGTAGCTGCAATTGAGGAAGGACGGTTTGAGAAGGTTGTTCTTTCTAGAATTAAGGTTGTAGAGGGTGACCAGCGGAATAAACTTGTTTCCATGTTTTTGCAGATGTGTGACAAGTATCCGTTTTCTCTCATCTATATGTTTCAGGCTGGTGAGCATCTGTGGATTGGAGCAACACCAGAAATTCTTGTTTCCATAAAAGATGATGTGTTCAAAACGGTCTCGCTTGCTGCAACCAGAATGAATCTGCCTGCTAATCAGGATATCAGAAGATGGAGTAGTAAAGAGCGACAGGAACAGCAGTATGTAACAGACTACATTACTGAGTTACTAGGACGGTATGAGATAAACTCTGTTGAAAAGGGTGAGACATATCTTCGTAGAGCTAGTAACCTGTTGCACCTTTGTACAGAGTTTACAGGGAAGGCTAGTGAGGTAAATGGTAAACTTACGCTACTGCTCAAAGATCTCCATCCAACGCCAGCTGTGTGCGGTATTCCTAAAGAGGATGTGCAGGATTTTCTGGCAGAAGTTGAGGAACATGAACGACAATATTATTCCGGGTTTCTAGGGCCTGTAAATATTGATAAGAATCAGATTGCACTTTATGTGAATCTGCGTTGCATGCGAGTTTGCACTGACCATTCCCGATTGTATGTTGGTGGTGGTTTGACCTCCGATTCTGTACCTGAGGCCGAATGGTCGGAGACTGTACTGAAGGCGAAAACAATATTATCTGTACTGCACGGTTAAGCCTCTATTGCCTTTTACTGATGACTGAATCTAAACAACATATCTCAGACCTTGTTCACCATTGCTTATTTCATGGCATGCGTCACTTGGTGATTTCTCCAGGTTCCAGAAATGCTCCCTTGACCAGAGCCTTTGCCGCATCTGAGGTGAACTGTATATCAATTGTTGATGAACGCAGTGCCGCTTTTGTTGCACTTGGTATGGCTCATCAACTTGGTGAACCTGTTGGTGTCCTTTGTACATCAGGAAGTGCACCTTTAAATTATGGGCCAGCTATTGCAGAGGCATACTATCTTAGAGTGCCGCTTATTGTTATTTCAGCAGACCGCCCAGCGCATCTGGTTGATCAGCAGGACAGTCAAACGATTCGACAGGACAACCTGTTTAGTAATATTGTAAAAGAGAGCTTTACCTTACCTGAAGAACCTGAAGCTTACGAAGATCTTCGTAGATCGGCAGAGGTTATTCATAAGGCTTTTAATACAGCTCTTTACCCCGACTTTGGGCCGGTTCAGATCAATGTTCCCCTAGATGAACCTCTTTATGCAAACAGGCTTTTAGAGCAGCCCATTGTTGAGCCAGTTGTGTTACAACCCTCTGTTCAAGAAGTGACTGAAAGTGGTGTTGATAGAGTCTTGAGAGTTTGGAATGACAGTACCAAAAAGATGATTGTTTGCGGTCAACAACTGCCAAGCAAAGAGCTGAATAGTTTACTTGAGCAGTTTGGTGATGATGAAAGTGTTGTCGTTGTTGCGGAAAATCTTTCAAATCTCAAAGACGCAAACTTCATTGAGCGACCCGATCAAATTCTGCTACAAAAAAGCGATAGTGAAAAAGCAGAAATGGCACCTGACTGCATCATCTCCTTTGGTGGTCATCTGATTACTAAGCATCTTAAATTATTTCTTCGTGCTCATTCTGTTAAAGCACATTTTCGTATCGATCCTGAAAATAAATCAATCGATACCTATAAAAACCTTACAGAAGAACTCATTTGTGATCCGACAAGCTTTTTTAACGCTTTTATAAATAAGGCGAAAGTAAGTAAGGAATCTGACTATCGCAATCTTTGGCATGATTTTGAAGAGAGCATCCCAGCTGATGGTGAATATCATGCCCTTAAGGCTCTTTTTACAGAACTGCCAGCAGGGTCTATTGCACATCTAGGTAACTCCATGGCTGTAAGACATGTGCAAAAGCTTATTAGCCGTGAAGATCTTATTTGTCACAGTAACCGTGGAGTTGCTGGGATTGATGGCTGTCTGTCAACCGCCGCAGGTACAGCATCTGTAACAGATGAGTTGGTTCTTTGTTGTCTCGGTGATCTAAGTTTTGTGTATGATTCAAATGGATTGTGGAATAATAAACTCCCTGCCAATTTGCGAGTTGTCGTGCTCAACAATCAGGGTGGTGATATCTTTAAGCGTTTAAAAGGGCCAAGTGAAAGCCCCGGCTATGAAGAGTTTTTTATTGCTAATCACCCAGTTGATCTGCAAAAACTGGTAGAAGCTTATGGCGTCACATATTTACATTCAACTGCTGATTCGATGGCGGATGTAATAGAAAAGTTTTATAAAAAGAGTGATACTGCAAAAGTATTAGAAGTTAAAATATAGCCTTCACTAAGAGGTGCAACCATGCGCGAATGGAAAACAATTAAGGAATATGAAGAAATCAAATTTGAATTCTTCAACGGGATTGCCAAAATAACAATTAATCGTCCACGTTATTACAACGCTTTTACGCCCGACACAAACAAAGAAATGCTTGATGCTATGCTTCACTGCCGTGAGAACCACGAAATTCGTGTGATCATATTCACAGGTGAGGGTGAAAAAGCTTTCTGTTCCGGTGGAGATCAGAACATTAAAAGTGAAGGTGGATATATTGGCAAAGATGGTATTCCTCGCCTTAACGTACTTGATCTTCAAAAGGCGATCCGTTCCATGCCAAAGCCTGTAGTTGCAATGGTTAACGGTTATGCGATTGGTGGTGGTCATGTACTTCATGTGGTTTGTGATCTTACTATTGCTTCAGAAAATGCAATTTTTGGTCAAACCGGACCAAAGGTTGGTAGTTTTGATGCTGGTTTTGGGTCTTCATTTCTTGCCCGTCACGTTGGTCAGAAGAAGGCTCGCGAGATCTGGTTCCTCTGTGATCAGTATTCTGCACAGGAAGCTCTTGATATGGGAATGGTTAATAAGGTTGTTCCTCTTGAAGAGCTTGAAAATACCACTGTTGAGTGGTGTGAGAAGATGATAAAGCGCAGTCCAGTAGCACTTCGTATGATTAAGATGGGGCTGAATGCAGAGCTTGATGGTCAAGCTGGTATTCAGGAACTTGCTGGAAACGCAACCATGATGTTCTACATGATGGAAGAAGCGCAGGAAGGAAAGAATGCTTTTCTTGAAAAACGCGACCCAGACTTTGATAAATTCCCAAAGTTTCCATAATCGATTTTTCTCTTAATCATTATTAATCAAGGTCTGGTTTTATTTTTTTAACTCCAGACCTTAACTGTTTATAGCTATGCTGAATTTTCTTTCTAAGCGACACGATCTCATTTTTAAAAGACCTGCAGGTACATCAAGGGGAGTACTTACCTCTAAACCAACCTGGTTTCTGGAGTTAAACTTAGGTGAACGACGTGGTCGAGGTGAGGTCAGTCTTATTCCCGGTCTCAGTCTTGATCCTGAAAGCCAAGTTGAAACAGAGCTTGCCCGTATTGATGCTCTTTTTAAAGAAGACAGCGTTAAGAACCAGGTTCTAGGATTTGTTGATCAGGCAAAAAACTGTGTTGGGTTGAATTCTTATAAAGAATGTTTGGCTGACATTGCGTTTCTTCTCGATAGTCTTGAAATTTCGGTTGATGGCAAGTTTCCTGCAATCCGCTTTGCAATGGAGATGGTATTTCTTGAAATACTCTCAGCTAGAGAAGGGATATGGTTCGATTCTGATTTTCTAACGGGTAAACAGCAAATTCCCATCAATGGGCTTATCTGGATGGGTGATACGACTTATATGCAGGAGCAGATTGAGACGAAGCTTGCAGAAGGTTATGGCTGTTTGAAAATGAAAATTGGTGCTATTGATTTTGCTGCCGAATGTAAAATACTTGGGAGTATCAGAGAAAAATTTGATCGTAATAAACTCGAACTTCGTGTTGATGCTAACGGCGCTTTTAACCCAAACGATGCCCCGGAAAAACTAAAAATACTGAGTCAGTTTGATTTACATTCCATAGAACAGCCCATCAAACAGGGGCAGTGGACTGCGATGGCAGAGCTTTGTGCCGATACGCCTCTTCCTATTGCACTTGATGAAGAACTCATCGGTGTAACGGAGCTAGATCAAAAACCACTTCTTAAGGCAATCAATCCTCAGTATATTATTTTGAAGCCATCTCTTGTTGGTGGATTTCATTTTGCTGGTAAATGGCTAGAAAATGCTGAACTTAATGCTATTCCTGGCTGGGTAACATCTGCACTTGAGTCAAATCTTGGTTTGAATGCAATTGCACAGTGGACTGCATTGTACGACTCTTCAATGCCTCAAGGCCTAGGAACAGGCGCACTTTTTACAAATAACCTTCCATCTGATCTCTATATTGAAAAGGGTTATCTCAGGATCAGTGAATAAGTGATATGAATCAGAAAGAGTCCAATACAATTATAATCAACGATCAGAAATATACCTCTGAAGAGGTAGCAAAACTGGTTGGTGAAAAAAACTTCCCTAAGCGTTCTGACTGGGAGCAGAAAATCTTTCTGTTTTTGCAGGACTGGTGGAATGATAATGATTATATTGAGCAGAAAACATCTGGATCCACTGGGGCTGCTAAGCAGATAAACCTTACTAAAAAGGCGATGTTGGCTTCGGCAAAAAGAACCTGCGAATTTTTTGACTTATCATATAAGAGTAGGGCGGTTTTGTGCCTTTCTGCAGAATATATTGCAGGAAAGATGATGCTTGTCAGAGCTATTGCCTCCGGTTTAAATTTAATAGCAGTGGCACCGGAGGGGAATCCATATAAAGAGCTTGAAGGGCAAATCGATTTTATAGCAATGGTTCCACTGCAGGCTGAGAATATGTTTTCAGCAATTGAAGGTAATGACTCCAAGGCGAATATTAGAACTATACTACTTGGTGGGGCGCAGGTCTCCTCAAGGTTGGAAGAACTAATAAGCTTGCAGGAGGGCACTGATTTCTATATTGGTTACGGTATGACAGAAACGTGCTCCCATGTGGCCTTAAAAAAGTTGGCTGGAGGTGATGACTTTTATACCTCAATGGAGGGCGTGAAAATTGCCCTAGATGATCGAGGTTGTGTAGTTGTCGATGATCAAGAGGTCGCTGATGAGCGGCTGATAACAAATGATCTTGCAGAGCTTGATTCCGAAAATCCTAGTCGTTTCAAGTGGCTTGGCAGATATGACAATGTAATCAATTCTGGTGGGATAAAGTTTTCCCCAGAAGAGCTGGAGCAGAAGGTTGCGCACCTGCTAGATAAACCATTTATCTTTTCATCACTACCCGATGAGAGGTTGGGTGAAAAGATTATTCTGGTGATAGAAACTGATATTTCAGAGAATGTTTTCTTAAAAGATCAAGAAAAAGATCAACTACTTGAATCGTTAACAGAGAGTTTGTCGAAATTTGCTCTACCCAAAGAGATACTTCTTGTTTCAGAACTTAAGAAAACTGCAAATGGCAAAATAAACAGGCTTGCAACCTATGATGTGGAGTAGAGTATGACAGAAAAAGAGACAGGTAATCTCGTTGTTTTTTCACCAACAGGTACATCTGGAATGGTTGGGCATACAGTAGCAAAACGTTTCTGTGGAGATAAATATAAGACCTTTGATCTGACTCAACCTGAGCAATTTGTAACGCCTGCCAGGCATGTTTTACTTACTGGTCCAACTGTTTTTGTTGTTCCCGTCTATGCAGGTCGTGTAGCACCTCTTGCTGTAGAGCGAATGAACCACCTGCGAGGAACCGGTGAGACTCCAGCAATCATTATCGTTGTTTATGGTAATCGAGCTTTTGAAGATGCTCTTATAGAACTCAGTGATCTTGTCAGCAATGCTGGCTTTATTCCCTTTGCTGCAGCTGCCTGTATCGGTGAACATTCATACTCTCGTAAGACGAGTGAAATAGCCGTTGGACGACCGGACGCATTGGATATCGAAAAGATATCAGAGTTTGCAAGTGAAGCTTTTAAAAAGCTTACCGATAATCAAATTCAACAGATAACAGTCCCAGGCAACTCTGAGTATAGACAGGGTGTTGGCCCTGCTGATTTTCATCCAGAAATAATAAGAGAAGGTTGCACGCTTTGTGGTGTTTGTGTGGCAAGTTGTCCGGCAGGTATCATCAGTCTGGAAGATAATGAACTTTTCTGGAACGATGGATGTATTCGTTGTTGTAGCTGTGTAAAAGCTTGTCCTGAAAACGTACTCGAAATAACAGAACCCCGTGTCGTTAAACTCGTAAAAATGCTTGTCGAAAAATGTGCAGAGCGACGGGAGCCGGAGTTCTTTTTATAGCTCCTATTGTGAAAAGACAAAATAGGAGCATCCTGTAGATGGTGTTATGTAGTAGGCAGATAAAAGGGATAATATTCTTTAATTTTGCGTCTATATACGAAACACAATAAGCAGGTTACAATTATAAGCAGTGCCCACTCTTCTGGTTCCGGTACGCCTGGTACAGCAAATGCGTCTGTTGGAGTGCCAAGGGTCTCAGAACCTGTTTCAATTTCACGATCAAACCGATCTTTTGAACTTTCTGCATCTTTCAACAATTGTCGCTGTCTGTCTTCTACCAGAACTAGCATAGACGAAAAGAAGGTTACGATATCATATTGCTTTGCTATATCATGTAACTGGTCTAACTCTGAAAGGCTCTTCTCTTTAGTTGCAGCAAGATATTGAATTAATTTTGACGCCGCAATAGGGGAAAAAGGCTGTTCTTTTTCAGATACATTGGAGACATTGTCTTGTAGGAACCAAAAATATCGAGTGGTTACTCCCATAAAGACTCCATTTTCTGTTCTTTCACCAATTCTTTCATTCCACCAAGACAGTTTAACCGCTTCTTCAAGGTTACTTGCAATACCGCCCTGACTATCATTAATCCAGTCTAAGATTTCATCGCTATAAGCATAGGGAAGTTCTTTATGTAAATGGATCAACCAGAGAGGCTGTTGGACAGCTTTTAACTCTTCTGTTTTTTCCGGAAGTAATTCATAGCTCCCTGTATCGGTTAAAACATAGATGGATGAATAAGGTTTATTCTTCTCAGCTGTTATTGTCTGCCATTGAGATAAGTGGTGAGAGGTTTGACTATTACCAAAGAGTGTCTTTTGATTGAGGTCATTTTCATCAATACTTTCACATGTGTCTTGGCAAAAAAACAGATCAAAGGAAAGACTGCTTTGATCAAGCCAATTAAGTTGTTGATCAACCTGATCACGTACCATGTTCATACTGTAGGAGCCATCAACAATAACAGCAATTGGTAGAGCAGATGATGGTGGACGACTGATTGCCTGCTTGGTTCGGGGTACTGCAATAACTTGTTTGTCCGATATTAGAGCAATATGCTTTTGTGTCACCTCAGGCTTTAAAGCTTCAACTGTTTCTGGTAACCAAGCCTCTGCCACCTCTACATTATGGGAGCGTTTAGTTGTCTCATTCCAGTAAATATTCCTTTTCTCTAAAAGTTTAGGCATTGGCCAGTTACTTTTTGCATCGACACTCACAACATACTGAAAACGAATCAAAGCCGGAGAAACAGAAAAGTCGTGAAATGAATTACTGTAACGGCTCCTTCCTTTTTCATAGTTTGCCACTCGTGCAGGAATAGGAAAGGCACGTAAACGATATTGTACAGGCCCAACCTGCTCCAGAAGTGCAGGGTCTACTCGTCTGTTGACCTCGCTTTTGTATACAGATTGAGCAGCCCCTCGAGGAGATACAACATGTGGAAATTTTTCAGGGTAATCAATGTCATCACTCATCCAAACTCCTGTGACGCTTACATCTTCAGGGAGTGAAAAATGGAAAACCACCTCTTGTTGTTGAAAAGTCTGATTTTCTAATACTTGTGTGATGGTTATAGTTGCCGTATCACCATGCTCTTCGATGTTTATCGCTTGATTTTTTAATAAGACATAGTGGCTTGCAGCATTCATTAATCCTGCCTCATTCTGTTCGTTTTCCCACGTGGCCTTAACTGCTGAAAGGATAGATTGTTTCTCTGCCTTTTCTATGGGAGAATCAAAAAACTCTTGATAGCGATCCGTTGCAAGAGCTTGTTCTTTGCTGAAGTTCTTTCCTTGATATAAAAATGGAGCGGCTAATGCGTTAAAGAATGTTTGTGCATAATCAGGAATATGGCTACCACTCCATAATGAGTCTGAGTAAAGACTTTTCAGAGAACGACTGCTGTCCGTGGTCGAAACATAACGGTATGGCGCTAAATATGCGTTAAGCAAACCGTCTCTTATGGTTTCTTTTTGAGATAAGAGTGTTTCTTGTTCAATTGATGATTTTGGTAAATTTTGAGTCAAGCTGAACGCCTTGTGCTGTGGTTGGTTGTAACTCATTGTGAAAAGCAAACCTTCAATAAATAGCACACTGAAAACTATAACCATAAGACGGCAACGAGAATACGCGCGGATACGTTTTACAAACTGGTGCCAATAGAAGAGTAGTAATGTTAATGGAGTTACAAGGAAGAAAAAGATTGTAACTGTCAGTAGAAGAATACTTATACCAATCAAAGGGTTGGTAATTATGGTGGTAATTAAATCAATCAGAGATGAAAACTCAAAATTTATAATCGCTTGCCAAAGCTCAGCAAAAAGTAAAAATACAAAAGGTAAAAAATGAATTCCAAGTAACACACCCAAATATGTTCCAACCAGCATGATAATAGTTGATAGGATACCGTCGAGAGCTCTGCCAAGTGATGATTTGGGGATGTCCTTGTACCAAAGCATGCAAAAGTATCCAACTATACCAAGAGTTATGTTCGTTAGAACAAGCTGGGCTGAAAACGGAGTATCACGAAATAACACAATCCTCAAAAGTAATAAGAGAAGTAAAGGGATTTCAACACCATAAAAAAGCTGTAAAGCAGTAACAACATTTTTCCTGAATTTCCACCAAACAACAATGATTGATAGAAGCGGAATGATTGTCATGAGTGAGGCATAAACACCGTATTGATACGGTGCAGAGCCAATACGTACACTATTGATAATAGGTAGTGTTATAAAGGGAAGTAATATGGCAAATGCTACTATTATAAAAATTACATGCCATAGCAGGTAGACACCCCAACCACTACGAATAAACCATTTTGAACTAGTTATCATTTTATTCACCATTTCTGATTTGCTGAGTTAAGTCGGATTGAATTTGAATTATTAGATCTTGGATTTCATCTTTATTTACTTTCTGTTTCCACAGGATTGAAACAAGGAGCCAGGTTTGCTGAGGATGAATAATGCCGTTATATACTCGTGAAGAATAGTCCCCGGTAGCAGCCTCACTGGACTGAAACCAGTATGTTGCAGTCTTCTTGTTGTTTATCTGCATAAAGCGGACTGTTGAGTTGTTGTCCAACAACCATGTACCTTCAAGACCTATAGAATCACCACTACCCCTGTAACAGTTCTCCGGGTCATGTTGCCCTTTCCAGTATTTACTCTGGACAATAATGGCACTTCCAGAAAGCTTCTCATGTGTGAAAGTGAGCTTCTTGATTTGCGCGTTATTCTCGTTAAAAAAGCGTTGCTCAAATGAGGTTAGAGGGACTTGTTTTGCATTAAAATGTTTTGGGAAATGCAAATCAATTTTGCCTGAGAATGCTTTTGGGGAATAGGGCTGATGCATCCACAAGGCAATCAACATGAAACATATAAAAACAGTTAAGCTAACTGGATGTGGCAAGACCTTTTGCTGAGTGTCTTGCTTTTCTCTAGGCTTATTTTTTGTGCATGTTGCCTTGGTTATTATCCATGTTAGAATACATGACAGGCTAAACCCCAATAGTCCTAAAGCGAGATGGATGGTATCAGCAACTAGTGGAAGACCCAGTATGAGATCTAAAAAGACTAGAATGGTGATTCGCAATATATTTTCGGTCAATAGTAGACCGAGTAATATTGCTCCACTCAGGAACCATCGCCATGAAATACGATAGTTTTCAATGATGGTGAGTAAAAGAAAGAATATGAACCCAGCCCATATTCCCTTGATCCCACTGCAAGCAAGATCAACGTTGGCTGCCTTTCCTTCTATTAAAATGATCGATTCCTGATTAAGAGAAGGGTATCCGGCTATATGGAAAATTTCCTGCACTCTGTCTGCACAAAACAGGCGCAGGGGAAAACCAATATAAATATCCAGATATCCCTCAAAAGGGAGCATCAAAATGAGTAAAGCAAAAGGGGCGAGTAGCCCTATCCATCGTTGTCTGTCAATAACCATCCCCAGTAAACTACATGAGGCAACTATACAGAGTGAGGCTGAAAAGATATTTATTCCAAGATATTTTTCATTAAGCAAAAAAAGTATGACAGAGACCCAAAAGAGCAGGGCAGGAAAGAGGGTAAGGTTAAATTGAACATTTTTCAGAGAATTTTTGGTTCTAAGAACCAACCAGGTAACCAGGCATAACAAAACCATTGTTTTAAAAGGATCATCCAGCAATCTCTTGCCAAACCATACCATTGGTGAAGCAAATAAAATCATGCTCAATAGCGCGATTGTGGCCATGCCAGCTAAGGCATAGAGGGAGTAGTTTGTTGTCCTGGTCATTTTTTCTGTTTCGAAGAAAATGTTGGTGTATGATTTTTATTGTTTCTGGAATCTTTTGGTTTTCTCTGCCCTAATATCGTACCAATCGACATTACGAGTGATATACATAACCATACCAAGCAGGGCAAATAGACCGCAGTTTCCAACTACCAGGGCATAATCCTGTAATTGCAGGGTGACAAAGAGATAGGCGTAAAGGGCGAGTAATAAACAACAGGCTACAATTGCCATCCTCACGTCCAAAACGAACTTAAGGTATGAACCCACAAGAACGATCACCGCAAAAGTGGCAATAATGTACGCCATATTAAATCCCACATGTTCGCTGAAAGCCAATAGAGTGCTATAAAAACAGGTTATACCAAAACCGATAAGGAGGTACTGTATTGGATGTACGTTGTGGTTGGTCAGTATATCGGTCAGGAAAAATGCAGTGAAGCTGAAAACAAGAAACAACATACTATATTTAACAGTCCGAGTTGTTTTTTGATAAATATTTGTCCCTTCCAATATTTTTACGCCAAAGGCAGAGGCTGATATGTTTGGTAATTCCCCTTTCCAACTCTGAGGGTAGTAGCTGTTAAAATGAGAGATGTCCCATTCTGCCTGAAAACCTTCATCAGAAATATCATATTGGTTTGGAAGAAATTTTCCAACAAAGCTTGGATGCTTCCAGGGTGAAGTGAGGTGAACCTTTGTTGTTTGTCCAAGTGGTAAAAAATGCAACTCTTTACTTCCATTGATTTGAAGTTGCATATGAAAGGAAGTCACTTCATTCATGTTGTGTTCATAGGGAACTGATATTCCAGTTGCAAATACATCGGAAGATTCAATTCCAGGTCGAATGGTTTGCTCTTGATCATTAATAAAACATTTTGCCTGCTGGCCAATTCCAGTCATATCACTCATGCTGAACGATAAAAAAGCTTTATCCCATTGAATGTTATTGGGATCTACTTGTAACTGCTTAATATCTAAAGATGAAAAATCACCTTTTATATCAAGAGTAGTTTTATAAAGGGGCGCTTTAAAAATGCCACGAGATCTAAAATGCGGATCAAGATTACCGCTTATATTTAGAGATTGTGGAAGAAAGTGCAGGTAGCCATCGGCCCCACCAGAGTAACCGAAACCATTGTTCATAATAACGTTATTCCCCGTATAAGGAACACTCAATATTGGGCCGCTTACTATTTGGCTACCACCCCATTTTTCACTAATTTCCGTTACTGCGTTATCGTACCTGTCCTTACGTTCCTGAATAAGAGACGAGATCATAGTTATTGGGATAGCCAGTAGTAAAATGATAGCACCAATCATTATAACTTTTATAATGATGGAGTGTCGGATCGTTTTCTGAATAATGTTACTTGTTGACGTGTTTTCTGGTGTGTCAGGTAGTTGGTCTTCCATGGTTTTCCTCCAAACAGCAATGAATTAAAAGCGTAGTGAAAAAGTCTACTCCATCTGTTGTGCTACAATTGTTTGTAGACTAAGATATCAATATGCAATGATGATGAATGTTTTGAGGATGTTTAGTGAATTTTTTGTGCAAATTTGGTGCAGGAGGAATGAGTGACTGGTCAAACTATACTTATAGTTGATGATGATGCACATATTCGAGATGTTGTACGTTTTGCTTTGAACAAAGCAGGGTTTGACACTCTAGAAGGAGAAAATGGTTCCCAGGCAATTGAGTTGGTGAATGAACATAAACCGGCCTTACTGCTTCTTGATATCCTTATGCCTGAACTGGATGGAACAGAAGTTTGTCGTATTCTTCGTAAAACATCCTCTTTGCCTATTATATTTCTCTCTTCCCAGGATGATGAAATTGATAAAATTATAGGTCTGGAATTAGGTGCCGATGATTACCTTGCTAAACCATTTAGCCCAAGAGAATTGGTAGCCAGAGTAAAGGCGGTGCTTAGAAGAACTACCCTGATAACACCCATTCAGCCTTCAGAGCAGGAACTCACCCACGGAAAGATAAAGCTTATAAAGGAGCAGTTTAAAATCTATTTTGATGATACTCTGGTGGATCTGACACCGACTGAATTTGGGTTAATTGCAATCCTCATCAACTCTCCAGATAGGGTGTACAATAGAGAGCAACTTATGCAACTCGGCTATAAAACAGATAATATCGTGACAGATAGAACAATCGACAGTCATATTCGGAAGATTAGGCACAAATTTAAAGAAGTTGGTTGTGATCCAATCGATACTGTACGTGGCATTGGTTACCGAATGGCCAGTTGTCGATGAATGAATTGTTTTTAATGTAATCTTTTATGACTATTTCTTATCGTCCAAAACTTCGTTCTTTATTGCTTGTTGTAAACTGCCTGGTCTTACTTTTGCCGATAAGTGGTCTTTTCTTCTTTAAGATGTATGAAAGCCAATTAATACGGCAGACTGAAGCATCGTTAATAGGGCAGGCTGCTTTTCTTTCGTCTATATATGTTCAGGAGCTAACGCAACAGGCGGGTGGCAAGAAATCGTTAATAAAATTCGAACAGGCTCTTCCTCCGGACTCTCCTTTTAAAAACTCAACATCCTTTACGCCAATCAACCCATCTCTTGATATGGCTACTGAACAGATTCTTCCTCCGAGCCCAAATGGAATACCACCAGCTTTACCTGCTGATCATTTAAGCAGGACTGTAGGACAATCGCTTATCCCTCTTCTCAAAAATTCACAAAAAATTACCCTCAGTGGTATTCGCATTGTTGACTACAATGGTGTTGTTGTCTCCAGCAGTGGTAGCGAGCTTGGTCTGTCTCTTGAGCATCGACAAGAAATTAGAAAAGCACTTCAGGGCAATTATATAAGTGTTCTCCGAAAGCGAGTATCCGATGAACCAAGGCCATCCTATTCGTCTCCGAGCAGAAAGGGCTGGATTCGTGTTCTTGTTGCCATGCCGATAATATATGAGCAACAAATTGTGGGAGCAGTCTTACTGTCGCGTAGTCCCATAGGTATTGGCAAAGGCTTATACTTTGTCAGAAAGCACTTATTATTTGGCAGCATAATAGTCATAAGTCTTGTCGTTGCCATCACCTGGCTTACCAATGCTGTTATTAGCAAGCCAATTCACCAACTGGTAAAGAAGACCAAGAAGGTAAAGGATAAAGGTGGAGAGCTGGAGCCATTGACTCACGGTGGAACTAGGGAGGTCGCTGAACTGTCTGAATCCATTTCTGAAATGGCAACGACTTTGCAAAAAAGAGCAGAATATATTCAAAACTTTGCCCGGCATGTGTCCCACGAATTTAAGACACCGATTACTGCCATTCAAGGGTCAATTGAATTAATGCAGGATCTTGAGCATGAGATGTCTGAAAAAGATAAAAAACGTTTTTTAAAGAATATGGATCAGGATGTTCGACATTTGGATCAACTCACAAAGGGGCTTCTTGAACTCGCGAGAGCTGACATGGTTTTGCCAGGTATGTCGACCTGTAATCCAAGTGAGATAGTACAAGAGATCATTGACTATAAAAATAATGATAATCAGAAAGTTCTTATGTTAGTTCATGGAGAACAAAGCAGTATAAAGATGGATTCGGAAATATTTAGAGGAATTATTCTGAATCTGGTGGAGAATAGTTTCCTCCATGGTAAGGCTACTCAAGTTTCCATCGAGCTATCTTTTGTAGTACAGCATAATATCAGTGGCACACAGATAACTGTAACAGACAATGGCAACGGCATCTCCTTACCTAATCAAGAGAAAATTTTCACACCTTTTTTTACAACAGCTAGGAATGAAGGTGGAACCGGGCTTGGTCTTTCTATCAATAAGGCAATTCTTGAGAACCATGCTGGACAAATAGCGCTGTCACCTACATATATAGAAGGATGTCGATTCTCGCTTTTTATTCCGTAATTTAATTAGCCATTCATATTATTCCATTTTGTAAAAGCGCTTCTACTCAGCAAGAGGCAAGGTAACAGTGAAGCATGTTCCTTTACCAGCCTCTGATGTGACCTCAATGGTTCCTTGATGTTTGTCAACAATAGTTGAATAGCTGATTGTAAGCCCCTGACCTGACCCTTTACCAACTTCTTTTGTAGTAAAAAATGGCTCAAATATTTTCTCTTGAATTTCTTCTGGGATACCTGCTCCGCTGTCTGTAACTGTTATTTCAGCATGCTTACCCTTGACTCTAGTAGCAATATTGATGAGATTTTTCTGAAGACTGTCATCCTCATCTTTTTGTGAAATAGCATGTGCTGCATTTATAATCAGGTTTAAAATGACTTGGTTGATCTCACCACGAATGCAGGGTACGAGTGGTAATGATTTATCTAGGTCTGTTGTTAACTTGGTTACATACTTCCATTCATTTGCTGATACATCAATTGCAGTCTGTATAGATTCATTGAGATCTAAAGGTTCTTTACTCTTGTTACCTGGATGAGAGAAATCTTTCATGACTTTTACGATCTTTGATATCGACAAGAGCCCAGACTGAGTTTGTTTAAGGGCGTGGGGGATTTCTTCCTGGAGAAAATCTAAGTCAATATCCTCAATTTCAGAGGTGATGTTATCAACTAAATCTTGCTTAACTATACCTTGAGCTTCGTTTAGCAGCTCATTATACTTGGTGAGTAAGTCGTTGAGATCTGTGAAAGAACTTGCTAGGAACTCAACATTGTCTTTTACATACTGGGTAGGAGTATTTATTTCATGGGCAATACCAGCAGCAAGTTGGCCTATAGCTTCAAGCTTTTGAGATTGCTGTAGCTGCACTTCTAACCTTGCTTTTTCAGCGGTAATCTTGTCTCGCTCACTTACATCTCTGAGTATAATAATTCCATGCCAGTGCTCTTTGATGCTTACTGCCGCCACAGATAGCTCAACAGCAATTTCTCGGCCATCAGAAGCGAGAGCTTGAAGTTCGATAATCTTTCCTCTGACTGAAGCTTGGCTATTGTCATGGAAGTCAAAAAGCTTTTTATCAAGAATTTGCTTATATCTGATTGGCAGTATTAGTTGAATGAAATCGTTTCCTATGGCTTCGGATTCTTGCCAACCTAAAATATTTACTGCTGAGTTGTTCCAGAAGTTTATTGTACCGTGCTCGTCTATCATGATGATAGCGTCTTGAGCGGACTCACTTATCATCCGAAAAGTTTCTTCGCTTTCCTGAAGGTCCAGATAGGCCACACCCAATTCATCACTTTTCTGACGAATCACTTCGAGGTAACGATTGGCAAGATAATAAACCCAGCAAAAAACTAGCCCTGTTAGGATAATTATAATCAAAACAGTGGTAATGGCTGATTTTCGTATATTGGTGCTGGAGTCGGATAAGTCTGACATCGCAGATGAAATGACATGCTCCATTTCAATGTTCAATTCTTTAACGGGGTTTGAGAATTCGTCTATATAGGTTGTAGCAGCCACAGCAAGGTTTAAATTGCTGTTATTAGAACCCACCGGTGTAATCCACATATATTTTTTTCGAATGGTGCCATCTGGTTCCTGCCAGTCATAATAACCTCCGACAGGTGTTTCTGGATTTGATTTCAGCATGATTTGGTAGAAGTCCGGTAATTTCTCTTTTAGTATATTGAGATCCATGTTGACGATAGCAGCTTTTTTATGGAATCTATTTATGAAAGTATCATACTCATTAATTGCTGTATAGCCTGTTTGGCCTACCTGCTGAACGGCAATAAGATTGAAATTTTTATTCTTTTGTAAGTCTTCGATAGAAGTTGGCTGGGATTTCATTAAGAAGGTTTGCACTTGTTTGGCAACGGCTTCAGCCTTCTGTTTTATCATCAGCTCGCCAAGATTATCCAGTGCTTTTGTACTTTTAACGGTAGCTGTTTCACCAAGTGTGTCAAGTCGCTCCTCTGCTGTTTCCTGAAGTTGATTAAGAGCAGAGTTCATGAAATAAAAGAATGCACAAAATGCACCCAGAATAATCAGGAATATGACAGGTAAGACAACTTTGATAGGATTAGATATGGCAGCAAATCTTGGGTGACCCATAATCTCCTCATAAGAATATAAAGCGTTGAAGGCTTATCTCTAGTTTACTGAAAAGCAATCTAAAATTCAAATTCAACCAGATATGTGATTTCCCGTCAATTTCCGAGAGTCGTCGTTCAAGCTGTCTGACAACCTCATTAGACAAAAATTATACTTGTCCATAAACCCATTAAAAGTAAGTCAAAGGGGTGGAAAGATAGCTTTTAATGAGGTGTTCTGTAGAAAATGTCACCCATTTTTTGGTAACTAGATGTAGGTTTTATATCTACAGGAGTGACGGGCAATAGATTTACTCTTCAAGTTTTAGTTTATCAAAACGACTGTCCATACAGGCGCTAATGTCTGTAGTAATAAATTTACCTTTGTAAAAAAGACTAAATATTGTAGCAGGTGTTGGTGCCTTTTGCGCTTGCTCTATACTTTCCAGTTTAATTATCTCTAGTGGGATGTCCCTGTTTTGACAGGAGGTCACTAGCGAATTTTTCACATGATATTCAGAATAAGGGCATCGGTTGGTATAATATACAACACACCCATGATTGTTTGGTATCACATCACACTTAGTGCTTTCATTAAAGAAAGGTTGCTCTGCTTCCTTGAAGTTAAGTGCTAGCAAACAAAAGCCTGTTGGTAGTTCGTCTACAATCTTAAAGCCTTGTCTTAGAAACCATTTTGTGTCACTCATGAAGTGAAACTTCTTCTTTCCCACAACAGTAACTAAACCGTTTTTACCTTGAGATTGAGCTGAGTCGATAGCTGTTTGAAGAAGAGCTTTACCATGACCATTTTTCTTGTATTTGCCTGATACCCAGAAACAGCCTATATTGAGATAGCCACTTGCCGTAATCGGTAGCCACGCCTTTTCGGCTGGGCCATATTCGATGAAAACCTTTGCTCTTTCATTGAGTTTTTTAAAGATGTAGTCATTGGCGATTTCTTGTTTGAGCCAGTCTTTTTTCAATTGATAGCTTTCAGCACATTTTTTGTCAGAGAATGCGCAGCAGATATGCTCTGTGTCAATATTTTCGATATTTAGATCTATATACATGGCGAAGGTCGTTTTTAACTTTTATGAAGATATATTGTTCAAATACAATCTATAAATAAGGTGTGGTAAATCATGAAATATTGTTTCTTTTTCAAGTTTAAAGCCATTTTTTTTTGCCACTCGAATTGATGGTTTATTTATGGCTCGTATCAATGAGATGACAGATGCTGTTTTTAATGTATCCTTAGCGTACAATATGCAACCCCATGCCGCCTCTGTTCCATATCCTTGTTTCCAGAACTCATCGGAGAGCCTATATCCGACTTCTATCTCAGTCTTTCCGTCAATTTCCTGAGACAGTAAACCACAAATGCCCATAAAGGTTTCATCTGTTTTTCGGATTACAGCCCAGAAACAAAAACCATCCGCTTGATATCTTTGCTGAATTTTTTCAAAGAATTCTTCTGATTCATTTTTATCTAGAACTTTAGGAAAGTATTGGTGAACTTTGGGGTTTGCAAGCAACTTATAGATCGATTCTCGGTGTTCAAGTCCAATTTTCTCTAAACGAAGCCTTTTGGTTGTTAATATTGTCTGACTCATTTCAGGTTGATTGTTGTTGCAGATAGTTTTGTTATGTTCTTTTCCACTCGTTTTCATAATGACCAACACCGAGACGTAAACAGTCCTCTAGATGTTGAGGTTTAGTCCCGCAATATATTGATTGAATAATCATGGTCTTGGTGAGAAGGCCATCGAAACTAAATTCATAGCCATGACCTTGCCAAGCTGTACCTACTTGCCTAGCCTGTGAAATAGTTCTACCTTCAAATATATTGAATGGTGAATACTTACATATAATGTAACCGTCAAGCTCTGAAATTTCTGGTAATTTAGCTAGGCAATGTATTCCTAAATATTCTCCACCAACTTCTCCATGTAGGGCATAGTTACCTTTGTCGGTTTCCAGATAAACCACATTGAATTCAGGATCGACAACATTGATGAGTATCCCTTTCAGCAATGCACCTTCTAAGTTTCGGAGCAAAGTATTTGATTCTTTCATGCATGCTTCATACTTTTGCATCATTTGCTACCAATTACAGAGGCAGAGGCACCGATAAAGCCAATGCCAAGAACCTTATTAAAGAGCAAATTAAACCTTTGTTTCTTAAACAGTGTAGCAACCTTGCTGGATGCAAAAATATATGCACCTAGAACCAAAAATAAAATAACAATATAGCATATCCCCAGATACAGGATTTCTAAAGAATATGAGACCTTACCACTTACAAATTGAGGGAAAAATGCCAGGTAATATATGAGTGCTTTGGGGTTTGTGATAGTGGTCAAAAAGCCCTGCCAGTAGACTGAACTTGATCTAACACGGTTCGCTTCATTTGCTGCTGTGGTTTTCTTTTTAAGAGATAAAATTCCAAGATAAAATAAATATACTGCCCCTGTGTATTTCAACCCTAAAAATAACATTTGTGAATCTTTGATGAATGCAGCTACACCAATCGCGCAACAGAAAATCCAAACAACATTAGCTGATGCAGTTCCCAAAAGACCAATTATTGCTTTGCGGCGATTACCAGATATTCCATTAGATAGTGTAAATAATACTGTTGGCCCGGGCGTTGCGCACAGTACAACTGAGAGAGTTATGAATATGATGAATTTTTCCAGTTCTATCACTTTGAGCCAACTATGTTGTTTTCTTCTTTCGCTTATCTTTAACTAAGTAGGAATTGCCTGTGCCTCTTTTTAACTCAAATAAGTCTATGGCTTTAATTAGGCTGCTAAGATTCTTGTAGCCATAATTTCGAGTATCAAAAGAAGTTTTATTTGATATGTGAGCACCCACTGGGCCGAGTTCCGCCCATCCGTTATCTTCTTCTGTGGCTTCAATTGCCTGTCGCAAGAGACCTATAAGTTTTGTGTCAGATTTTATGTTTTTCGGTTTTGCTTGGGTAGCACCATCTTCTTTGGGTTGATCGTCTAAAAAGAGAAACTTAGAGCATGCATTCACAAAAGGTGCTGGAGCTTTACGTTCACCAAAACCTAAAACAACTTTGCCTTCGGCAAGAGCTCTCGTAACCATTGGAGTGAAATCGCAATCTGAAGAGACAAAACACATTACATCTATATCTTTTGTGTACATTACGTCCATTGCATCAATTACAAGAGCAATGTCAGAGGCATTTTTTCCTTTGGTAAGATCATACTGTTGTATTGGTTGAATCGCATATTCATGGAGAAGGTCTTCCCACGGTTTAATTGTAGGGTTTTTCCAGTTTCCGTATGCTTTTCTGATAGTTACAACACCATACTTGGCAACTTCACTCAACACTTCTTCAAATTTACTTGCAGGCGCATTATCTGCATCTATAAATAGTGCTATTTTCTGTTTGGATTCATTCATTATCTATTCCTATAGATGTTATTAATGTGTCTTTACTGCTGAATCTGGCGAACCTCGTAACTTCTTTTAGTGTTACTGAAAAGGGTGGTGACAATGAGAGGGTACTGCTTTTTTTGATAGAATTGTTAAAATACTTCAACGAGCTCAAAACACTCGCAGACTAGTTCCATTTGAAGGTCAAAACCACCGTTTCTCTCAAAGTATGCCTTGTGACCGTCTTGCCACTCCCCTAATGACTCATCTTCACCTTCTAGTAATGCGAACTCCTCATCTACTTCACAGAATCGTTTTATTTCCACAGATTTAGTTCTTATAGCGAGGGCTGGTGTTCCATCCCAATTTAAAACTATGTCTATTCTTCCGACTGTGGGCATAGCTTCTTTACCTGTGCCGAAATCTCGAAGCGCACCACATGTAGCAGTTTTTTTTCCTTTACGTACTAACTCTGTCAACTCAGTACATAGCTGCTCATTATCACCAATTTTAAACTTTTCATTATTTGGGTATTTTTCATCTATGTAGTCGTTTTTCATGAGCTTTTATCTTGAGGTTTAGTTTTTCAGACAATTTTTATATCCGCTTTTAAGTAATATGGGTCATCAAAACGTATATTGGCATTAAACTGTTTACATAGAGAGATCATATGCTTGTTATCCTGAAGAATATACCCCCTCAATGTTTCAACATGATTGCTCCTTGCAACATCAACCAACTGACTAAGCAGTTGGTAGCCAATTCCCTGTTTTTGAAATTCATCAATCACTGTTACAGCGAATTCCGCCATACTTTTTTCTTCTGGCATTTTTATATATCGAGCCAACCCAACACCTCTTTCACCTTTGCAAGTTTCAACAAAAGCAGCCCAGGCGATATGATCTTTACCATCCATGCTTGTCAAGTGGTCTAGCATGCTTTCAGACAAACGATTAAATCGAGAGGCAAATCTCTGGTATATAGATGTTTTTGACATATTTGCTATTCCATTCGCAATCTGTTCCTTTACAGAAGCTCTTGTACGATTTTTTTTAGGATCAAGGCACAACTGTATAGTGAATGGTAGCCCGTTTTTCATAGAAAATTTAAATGTTGGATAGGTCATAAGTTTTCTAATGTCATTAATGGTTGGTGTGATTCGTTTTCCTGTTGCGCTGTAATTCGAAGAGTTGCTGCTTCTTTCATAAGTGCAATGATTCTATTATACTCATTTAGTAACTATTAGATATAGCCAAATTGAGCAACCTTTCCCTTTTGCCTCTCCTTAAACATATCAACCCCGAAGTAAACGCGGCCAAATCTTACTGGTTTTCCCGGTTTAAACCAGACTGCAGATTTTTAAAACCAATCCTCATTTGCACCCACAAGAATCTTATCTGCCTGGGTCGAGACGACAATAATGCAGGCAAAGGAGGACTGGCAAAGAATAGTTCCCAGAATGAGGGCAATAAACAGACTTATTCTAGTTGATATTTTATACATAACTCTCTTTCTTTGTTATGGGTCGCTTTATCTTGGGAAAGCCCCATTATTAATGTCGATACAGGTCCCATTAATATATTCGGGACAATCAGTAGCCAGCCAAAACATTGTATTTGCAACTTCTTCAGGATATGCAAACCTACCTGTGTAAACAGCACTCTTGATCGCTTTTTTTCTTGGCTCAGGTATGATGTTGAGCATTTCTGTTTCAACGGGGCCGGCAGCAACGGCATTTACGACTATGCCTTGTGGACCAAGAAGCTTCGCGAAGCTTTTAGTTAAATTGATAATTCCTGCCTTTGTAACACCATACCAAATATCAGGATGTCCAATTTCTCCAGCTATTGAGGCATTATTCACTATTCGACCATAACCATTTGCTTCCATCCCTTTTGAAATCTCAGTGATTAATGCAACTGGTGCTTCGAGATTAACTTTAAAAATTTGATCAATTTTCTCTTTAGGATAATTGTCATAAGGAAGAGCAAACATGAGTCCAGCATTATTGATGAGAATATCAATTCTGGGTAGTTGTTTAGTTAGGTTTGGGATGCCATCAACATCAGTTAAATCGTACTGTACAGCCTCAATGTTTGATTTATCTTTCAGAGAAAAATCATCAAAGTCTCTTGCTATAACAAAGACGTCATAGCCAGCGTCTGCGAAGAGTTTTGTTGTAGCAAGACCAATGCCTTTATTACCACCTGTGATTAAAACTGTTTTTTCATTATTCATATTTTTCTTCTTGTTGTTGATGGTGAGTGGTTAAGAAACCGATAATTTTACCCTTGAACCTGATTTAGAAAATTATTATTGGGCTTTCTCTCTGAGCTTGGCAAAAACGAAACCTCTTGGTGATCCCTTTTAAACGTTTTGTTCCGCCATGAAGATCTCTTTTATTAAGTAGTCAGTCTCGTCATATAGAGCATTCATCTTTTGGTCATGAGATAATAGTCCATCGAAATATGTGGCATATGCGACATATGCCATGTCAACTATCTCATTTTTTAGTGTTTCTTCTTTGCCAGTCTCTATGCCACCATTGGCTATCCAACGAATAAATAGAAGATAGCAACTAAGAGCGTACCTGAAGAGATAGCTTTTTGGGCCTCCCTCTTTCATCGAAGGTTTCGTTATATCTGGATGTCTCTCAAACAATATATCGGTTAAAAAGTATATACTTTGAAGCATTTTATCTATCATGCTTGGAGTATAGCCTCTACCTTTTTTAATGATGTTAAGTTCCTCAGTTGAGAACGATAGAGATAACATGCTAAGACCTTCGACAATATATTTCGTCTCATGCTTCGTGAGCTCAAAATGGGCTGTGGCAACCTTACCATGTGCAATAATTTGAGATTGAAGTTCGGTGCTACCATCTCTGGCTAATTGAATGCATGTACAAAATGATAGAAATTCATCTGTAAGGTCTTGATCAATAAACAATTCAGAATTGTCTGTCGCTACCGTAAATTTAACAACTTCCCGTGTAGGTTTTAGTACCTCAATTTGATTAGGAAATTCAGAGACGACTTCCATAGACCTAGAAATAGATTTAATTGCATTTCCTTTATATAACTCCATACATGCAAAGTCACAGAGAACAGCAATATTATCCTTTGATGCGGATAGGAAATACTTCAACTCAGGTGAGTGAAAATAATTCGCGTCGATTATCTTTTTCATGCAGAACAATTAGTTAAAGGGACGGTCAGTGAATAAACTCGAAACTGATCTAGTATTAATAAGTTTTAATTCAAATTTGAGTGCCTTGTTATAGCTTTATCCAGTATCTTTGAATTACTTCATTATCAATTGCTTCTTCTGAGTCAAGGCAACCTTTATTCTTAAGAATAATTTTGGCAGATGAAATATTGGTTTTATTACAAGTAAGAAGAACTTTTTGTAGTCCTATGGCTTTTGCTTCTTTCAAAGCCAGTTGTAATATTGCTGATCCATAGCCAATGCCTCGTACACTAGGTCTAATGCCATAACCAATATGACCACCAATTGACCTTAGTTCATCTGTTAATTTATGCCTAATATTTGTTGCACCAAAGATTGTTCTACTATTATCTGTTAAGAAGAATGTAGATGCTGGTACCCAGTTTTTGCGATGACTGACACCATTTGCTTCATCATTGAGAGATTGTACATAATCAGAAAAAGATAAATTGCCTTGTTCAAGGGAGTAGGGAGTTAACCTTTCTTTTTTTGATTTAAACTCAGCAATGAAACTGGCAAATTCTTTTTCAGTTATTACTGCAGGCTTTTCTAACTTCAATGATGTTTTCAATGTAGTTGTGTATAACGTTTTGCAAGGGGTGGCATGTTTCCACCACGAAACTTGATTAAATTATATTTTTGTTTAAAACTGAACTTCTAAAACAGCATAGCCGTCGCTATCGACTTTTAAGCGATTGATTACGCATTTACTATAATTCCTTCACTATCGTTTTTAACAGTGTTTCGAAGGATTTTAACTTACTTTCAATTTCATGTTTTTCTTTGGAAGTAACTGCTTTATATCCCCTAGGGTAAGGCCAACCATAGCCCCATCGATAACTTGTCGGAAAATAAGGTGACCCGCCAATACGAACGCCAGCAAGCATAATTTTTGCTATTTCAGGCTCACCGACATCTAATACACACTCTTGTAGATTTTTATCAGCCTCTGCTCTTTCATCGTATGTGCCTCCTTGCCAGTACGAGATGTCATGCTTTATACAACAGTTCACCCATAGTGATTGCTGTTCAATTGTGCCATCTGGAAATAGGCTGCAACCATCAATTGTAAGGGGTTTTAATTCCCCTCCTATTGTGAATGTTGGAATAAGTAAGGCGATGATAAGAATGGTAAATTTTATATTTTTCGTAGGCATAACGTTTAGCTCAGAATGCTCTAGATTGTGTGTTAAATACTATTTTTATAGTTTGTTATATATGTATTTTTTTTAAAGGTTTTTCCAAGACCTAAACATTGCAGCTTGACCATAATACGCTGAGGTTTCATCGTATAAGTTCCACACTTTTGCGTTTTCTATGAAAAATCGCTTTCCGGTTGATGAAATTCTCACTCCTGTGTAGTTCTTTATACAACCACTTTTAGTCACTTCTGCTAGAAGTTCATCCCTTTCAATTTGTGATATTTTCTCTGCTGATTTCCTTGATGGAAGTTGTGTGAATTCAAAAAAATCCAGCTCAAATAAACTTAGAGCGGTTTTATTCCCAAAGTTAAAGATAGGGTCAGGCTCTATACCATGTGAAACAATGACAAAATCTGCATTCCACAATTTTTTCAGAGCGTTGGAGGGATCATCAACTGAGATGATAGATTCAGAAAAATATTTCTCGTAATTTTTAAGTAGAATTTCAACGTGTTCCTCTGCTTTCTTGAAACCCACTGTTTCCGGAGCTTTCATATTATATCTCAGTTATCAATTTCAGTAGATGATGGATTTTGAATGAGTACAGAACCGCTGGCTAAGGGGTGACAAATGCATTACCTGGAAACCGAATTAGTAATTATACGTTTCGTTGCACCTTCCAGCATGGAAAAAGCCTAGCCTTTTACTGTGTATGTTAGATAACGTGTTATATTTATTGGTTTATTGATTTAATAACTTCAACCGCAGCCTCAAGCTCATGAATTAATTTTTTTCGTTCCAGCATACTCGTATTGTTAATGTCAATTTTGGTTGAATTCATGACTAATTCATTTCCTTGAATCAAAATATATTTTTGGACTTTCATTTCTGCCTTAACGGCCTTAAATATTGCATCAATCTCTGATCCTTCAATATTTATTGATGCTATTTTCCAGATACCATTATCTCGTTCAAGAGTTATAAGGTTTCGAATCGATGTTGGTTCACTGCCTGCAAACATAGACCACACACTCTCGTCTTGTTCTTCCACCAAAGCTATATTCAATTGTATGTATGGTTCTTTTACGAATGGTATCCAAAAATCGCTACGTTTTATGAATACTGTGGACTTCTGTAGGTTGTTAATATCAAAGTACTTTTGAAGTGCTAGCTCCAATAGTAAATGAAACTCAATTATTTCACTAAGAGATGCAAAGTTGGCTTTTCCAGACTTTGTATAATAGCTAGCTAATGAATCATACTTTTTCTTTTTAATGTCGGTAAAATATGCTTCTGCAATGTTTTCTGTTCTATTATTTTCGCCTAGAATTGATGTAAAAGTCAGAAACAACACAAAGAATGAGGCAATAATCGCCAAAACTACTCGTAGCTTAGATTTAAACATTTATACTTTTTCCTTTATCTACGTATTTTAATAATCTCATTTTATTGATGTTAGTAATTCTAGTTTAATTTTTACGACTACTTTTTTAACCATTTCTGCTTCTTTTCCAAGTACTATGCCAGGCATATGTGCATCATGCGGATAAAAAAGCACAAATGATCCTGGATACAGATTAATATCTGCTAATTCACCAGAGCAACGGTAAAATTCAACATCTTTTACTTCATCATATTGCGTGTGGACAACTAACCCATCTCTTGATGAGGTTTTTATGATTTCCTTTCCAGTTAAAACTGCTTGAATGTCGATATATTTGTTATGTGTCTCAAGTAATGCTGAATCTTGAGTACGAGTTTTATAACTTGATATCTGAGCGAAAATATCTTCACCCTGAAGTTCGTATTTTTTTTCAGCGGAATCTGGAGACAATGATTGCAAAAAATCAAATACTTGCTTCCCAACTAATCCAAAATTGTAGTAATCCCAATTGTTTAATTTATCTATTATCATAGTCGTGTTGTTCTGTTTACATCATAATTTACTGTTGTGCCTTATCAGCGCTTGCATATAGTGGTTCTTAAGTGACTGAGTCCATTGGTAGCTTTTAACATTTTGTTGTTTAGTTTTGCTAGACTCCTTTCCTTATTTCAATTGCTGGATAGGAGACGTTAGACAGAAAAGTGCAAAGGACGCTATGTTATTGTAGCCAATAACTTACTAAAATTGTCTTTACCTGCTGAAATTCAGCAAGCTTAGTGTAGATCAACTGTTTCACTGATATATCTATTCAAAAAAACCCTTCAACATCTTTTCAAGATGTGAAAATGATGTATCAATATCCTCTTCACTGGAAATCCAGCAGCTCAATTGATTCATCGCACCGGAAAAGACCTGAGCCAGAACTATGGGATCATAGGTGTCGGATTCCTTTTTCAGTTCAGAAAAGACATTCACCAAGGTCGAGGTGGTGTGTTCATCATCAATAGTTTGCCACTTTTTTACACCCAAAACAGCTGGCGCATCTAATAAAATGATTCTCTGGTATTCTGGTGACTGAGATTCAGTAAGAAAACCTCTCGTGCCATAGAGCAAGGCCTCCATTAGATCCTTCCCTTGAGAGGGGCCGGACTCTGCCCATCGATAAATACTTTTTCCCATTTTTTCTTGAAGAAACTTTACCGCTTCTAGGAATAGGGACTCCTTGTTCTGAAAATGGTGATACACAGCTCCCCGGGTCACCCCACAATCCTGCGCGAGCTTGTTTAGGGAGAACTGATCATAACCCTCCGAAGCGAGTATCCTGATAGCTGTGTTTAAAATTGTTTCTTTTGTGCAAAGGGCATCTGCTGATGTTCGTCTAACCATAGGTAAATATACCGCAAGCTTGACAAACATACAACGTGTACGTAAATTCATTATACATACACGTTGTATGTATAGTAATTAAGATTGATTTCAAAGGAGCTAAAAATGAACTTATCTAGTTTTTACTCAGTGTTACTTACTGATAACGTAGAGGCATTATCAGAATTTTATCAAAATCATTTTCAAATGCAGGTGACTTTTGAATCAGACTGGTATGTCAGTCTTAAGAAAAGAGGAACAGAGGGGGCTTTTCAGCTTGCCCTTTTAGAATCGGATCATACCACGATTCCTGAGAGTTTCCGTGAGCGAGCAAAGGGCATTATTCTTAACTTTGAAGTTGAGAAAGCGGATGAAATGTATGAACAGCTGATAAAAAACGACAACCTTCCAATTCACTTGGACATTCGGGATGAAGATTGGGGGCAGCGACATTTTATCACATCAGACCCAGATAACAATCTTCTAGACATCATAGAGATTATTGAACCGTCGGAAGAGTTTCTTAAACAATACATGGAAGGATTACAATAGTGGCTTAACTGAGTGTCCACTTTAATGGGGAAAGATCACTCGAAATGACGGCAACAAAATGGTCGAAATGAGAGTGTTTAAATCACTTTATTCGTGCCATTGCAAATCTCAGCGATTTAATCAACTGTTTTATCTTTGAGACTCCTAGTGTTTTGTCATGTTTCAACCATTCTCCATTTCGTAACAAGTCACTGGTGGCTCAACTATTTTTACTATTTCTTTCCCTTGACGCACCTATCCTAGAGTTGTACTTAATGGATTGTTTTGTTAATGAAAATGTAATTGAGAGAAGTGAAATAGTGTAATAATGTTCGTGGATGAACTGAAGGATTCTCTCATTAGCTACTAAAAGGAAAGGAAATGACTGAAAACAAAATAATGTACGACTACGAAGAACAAATATTAGACCTGCAAAAAGAAATGAAAGCGCAGATCGTACCAGAAGATAGCCTAATCCAAATCTTAAGAGATAAAGAGCCATTCAAGGATACAGAGTATTACCCTATACTTGATTGGTATTACAGCAAAGAGGATATGGAGCTCATTTTTGAAATCGACGAAGAGACCGATTCAGAAGAAGATATAAAAGAACTCGCAAAGATGGAAGAAGAATACACAAAAGATCAGCCATCTCTTGAAGAAATGAAAGCAAAAGATTGTCTCAAGGAGATGAGGAAATACAACTACTAGTTTAACTCTCCTTTAATAATGAAACCTAGCAGAAATGGTAGGTTTCTTCATGTTCTTGCATGAGACTTGCCGGTAATCACGGTAGCCATTTCTAACGGCCGGAGGTTATATGGCTTCTAGAATAGAGCCTCTAAGTTTACTGCTGAAAAAATAATAACTCTTATTCTTTTTTCCATAGATAATATGGCCAACCTGATTCATGCGCATTGGCCAGCAATTTAAAGCTTGGGAAGTTTAGTGGTCGATCACAAATAACAACTCCACCTGTTGGGACAATCTTTGTAAAGATTTTACAGAGAGGATCAAAGCGTGAAATATCACCAATGTAATCCGATGTTCCTATGTCAGCGTGGATCATACGCACATCTACATTCATCTCTTCACACGTTTGAGGTATTGTTGTAAAAAAGTCTCCTCTCACAAGCTGGGTCGTTGTTCGATTATTTTTAAGAGTTGAGTGCGTACTTTTTTCGAATACTAAAATTGGTGATGAAGTTTTCTTTTCTAAATATTCAAGTGTTCTGCCTCCACCAAGACCCAACTCAAGGATAGTCCCATCCATGTCTTTTGTCTCTTCTATAGCTTGGTTAATATATTCAAGTTGAACTGGTAGTCTTCGAGCAAACTTTTCGATTTTAGTAAGATCACGTAATTCAGTTGAAAGTTTTCTGTATTCTTCAATTAAATAGTCATTCATAACTGGTTATTTGTCTTCCAATATCCAAGTAAAATCTCAAAAATTATAGTGTCAGCAAACTCTTCTGCCTTTTGTTACAAATCACAGCTCATACTTATTCTTATATCCTCTAGGGGTAATCATCTTGTCATTCCAGACAAAGGTATTGGAATTACCGATGATGACGGTTGACTGCATACCAATCGGATGTTTTAGCATCTCGCCAATAGTGGTAAGAACAATAGTTTCATTTTCACGGGTAGCTGCTGTCACAATGCCTACGACATTATCGGGCTTTCGATGTTTAAGAAATATGTATCTTGCTTCGATAATCTGACTTGTACGTTTTTTAGATTTTGGGTTATAGAGTGCAACCACAAAGTCTGCTGCTGCTACGGCTTCAAGCCTTTTAACAATGGTATCCCATGGTGTTAAAAGGTCGGATAGGCTTACTGTTGCAAAATCGTGCATCAGTGGTGCTCCGAGTAGTGCTGCACAACTGTTTACGGCTGCAAGCCCTGGGATTATCTCAATATTAATACTGGAATTGCTCTCTTTTGCTATTTCATACACTAGACCTGCCATGGCATAGATTCCAGCATCTCCACCAGATACGAGGGAAATGGTTTTCCCATTTTCGGCAAGTTCAATTGATTTTTTGCACCTCTCCACCTCTTTCATCATTGATGATGATATCACTTCCTTACCTTCAAGAAACTGGGGGATAAGTTCCAGGTAAGTTGAGTAACCTACAATTACATCGGATTTAGTCAGTGCCTCTGCTGCTGCAGGAATTATATGGTCGACGGCTCCTGGGCCTGTGCCGATAACGTATAGGGTGCCAGTGCCAGTGCTATTGTTATGTTTTTCCATTTTCGTTTTTTACTAATAAGATTATTAATGTTTTTTGTTTTGTTGCTTTCTGCTCCAAGGAGTGCGCTTGGTTCAGCCACCCCAATAGCGCCTACAGCCTTCATGGCAGCATGTGAGACTTCCAGTTCGGTAAATGTGTTGATTTGCTCTGAACTGAAAAATACGATGGGGAGATGCATTTTTTTCGCAAATTCAAGTAGACCTACTTCATCACTCTTTTTGTCGATAGAGCAAATCTTGCCAATGCTATGTATGCTGATTTTTAGTTCGGTGCAAAGCTCATTTAACGCAGACTCAAAGTCATCTACGGGTGTATCTCGTTTACAGCCCATTCCTGCTACAACAATCTTTGGATGAAGTATAAGCTTATCCTGTATATCCAGATTGTGTATTGAAATGATAATGTCAGCTTTATCAATGTCATCTGTTGCAATAAACTCTTTTGGTAGATCTGATATTTCAAAATCAGAGTAAAGAGTCAGCTCACCACTGTTTACCAGCTTGCTGCTTACCTTGGTGAGTAGGCTGTCATCACTTACTACAAGGTTTTGTGATTTGCACCAGAGATCAAGTGCTGGCAGTTGCAAGGTGTCTGAGGCTGTTGTTATAACAGGTTCTCCGCCTGTAAGTTGTGCAATTTTTTCTGCTAGCTCATTGCCACCACCGATGTGCCCTGAGAGAAGACTAATAGCGTGTCTTCCTTTTTCATCGAGCACAACAATTGCCGGATCTGTTTTTTTACTCTGTAGAAGATGTGCAATGCTTCGCACAACAATACCTGTGGCCATGATACAGATAAAACCATCGAAGTTATCCCAGTTATCTTTGAGAGCAGTTTTAATACCTGCATTCGTTTCAAGGATACTGGCTGAAAGTGGCGTGGCAAGATCTTTCGCAAGCTTCTTGCCACCTTGTGTTATTGCTGCAATAGCAAGTCTCATGTTTTTTGGGCCTGTCTATATTCGTGACTAAAGCTTTTGTCATAGAGTTTAGATAAGGCTTCAGGGGCTGTCTGGGCAAGTGCATCACCTACTGCAATAAGCGCTGTTTTGGTGATCCCAGCTTCTTTTACCTGAGCAGCTATTGTTGCAAGTGTTCCACGAAGAATCCGCTCTTCAGGCCAGCTCACCTTTTCAACTACAGCGACAGGCGTGGTTTCTGTATATCCACCCTCAAGGAGTTCACTCACCACCTTTTCAATCATCGAAATAGAAAGAAAAATCATCATTGTAGAACCATGACTTGCAAGGGAGACGAGATCTTCACCTTCGGGTACAGGTGTTCTGCCTGCACGTCTTGTAAATATGACAGTTTGTGCAACCTCAGGGAGTGTCAATTGAGTCTCAAGAGCTGCAGCTGTTGCAAGGGCAGAGCTGACGCCCGGAATTACTTGAAATGGGATTTGATGATCACGTAAGAGTGCTATTTGTTCGTTGATTGCACCAAAAATTGCGGAATCACCTGTGTGCAGACGAACAATGCGTTTACCATCCTTCCAGCCAGCTAAGATAAGTGAAAAAACCTCATCGAGGTTGAGTGAGGCTGAATTAACAACTTCACCAGTGAGACCCGCAATAAGTGGTTCCGGCACCAGACTGCCTGTATAGATAACAAGATCAGCCTCACCGAGTAAACGTTGGCCCTTCACTGTGATAAGCTCTGGGTCACCGGGGCCTGCACCTATAAAATATACTGGGTTGTTGTTCATCTTTTTAGTCCGGTTGTGATGGTGATAGGGTTGAGTTGTTGTTCGTGTTCTGTGCCTTTTTCTCGACAGACACTCACTGTACTGCTCTGTACTTCGAGCATATTTTTTTGCATGAAGAGAGGTGCCTGCTGCGCAGTTTTCTCGAGAACCGAATTAACTACAATTCTTCCCATTTGTGGAAGTTTTTCTGCACTTGTTTTAACTATTTTTTCCAGTTTCCCACCGCTGCCCCCGACAAAAACTCTATCCGGGTCTGGTAAATGAGTCATTATCTCAGCAGCATTCCCATGTGCAGGGATAATGTTATAGCAACCAAAGCGACGGATATTTGCTTTGATGTTCGCTATCTCTTCATCCTTTTGCTCTACACAATATATTATGAGTTCGGGCGCAATTCGTGCTGCTTCAATAGAAATAGAGCCACTGCCTCCACCAATGTCCCAGAGAATTCCCGTCCTTGGCAAGCTAAGGCTATGAATACAGGCTGCTCGGACTGCATTCTTAGTGATTAGGCCACGGCTATGTTGGATTTCTTGCTCACTGAGGCCAAAGATGCTGCTGGGCTCGTCTTGTTTTTTGTGAATAAAGCAAAACACATTAAGTGGTGAAAAGTCTGTTTTCTCAAGAGTTTCATCAAGAGAACCCACAAAAACCTGTTCTTTGTCAGTGCCAATGTTTTCAGCCACCATACACTGCATGTTTTTTGCTAATTCTTCAGCTTCAATGAGCTTGAGATAATCGGCAATTTCACCTGCAATCTTAGTAGGTGTATTCGTGCCATCTGTGAGTACCAGAGACTTGTGTTGTGAGAGAAAAAGGCCTGCTAAATGAGGATGTGTTCTGCCGTGGAGGCTGATAATGTTTGCATCGTGCCAGCTGGTTTTGAAAAGAGCGGATGCTCTTTGAATTGCTGTAAGGGCAGGGTAGAAAACAAGGCTTGTTTGTGCAAAGGACTTTAAAAGTGTTGAGCCGATGCCATAAAAGAGCGGATCGCCACTACCGAGAACAACAACATTGCCTGTCGGCAGTGTTTCCTTGATCGTATGCAATGTATCTCTTAACGGCGTAACAGCCTTAACCTCAGCCTTATATGACTTGAGAAGAGAGTGGTGCTTATCTGCACCAATAAAAAGCTTACAATCAGCAATAACCTCTGGTGGTAATTGTTCTAGTTCGCACAGGTTTTCACTGGTGATCCCCACCACATATATTTTAAATATTTTTGACATTATCTAAGTATGAAAAATTACTTCTGTCTTATGGTTAATAAGGTAAATTTTAACAGGAGTATTTGTAACTTCTTCCGCATAGTTCTGAGCTTTATTGCATATAGCCTTAATAAGGTCGCCTCTGTTTTCCTCTTGGAGAATAGAGAGAATTTCCCGGGCTGTATTACAGCCTGTAAGTTGAGCACATAACTCTTTTTCTGCACCTAGCAGACCTAGCAACTCTACGCCTTGTTCTATCTCGAGTGCACCGTTTCGAACATGGGTTTGTGGTATTTTAAGAGCTGCTTTCATGATTTTAGCCCACATGCCAGCATAGTGAATAGTAGCAAAAGCTCTTTTGCTCGCCTCAGTGAGTGAAAAATGCAAGTAATCACCCATCATAGCGTAGGCTTCTTCTGGTAGGTTCAGTAAAGATTGTGCCCCCTTTTCAGACGTTCTCCCTGTAGAGATTACGATATCATCGAGTCCTGCGCTTTTGGCTACATCCATTGAGGCGGTAATTGTTGCCTTCCATGCATCTGCTGAAACTGGGCGCACAATTCCTGTTGTGCCAAGAATTGAAATGCCGCCGATTATACCAAGCCTTTCGTTCAACGTTTTTTGTGCGAGTGCGTCACCTTTTGGCACTGAGATTGTGATACACAGTTTTTTGTTCTGAGCAGGTTTGTAGCCTGCCTCAGAAAAAGCTTCATTTACAGCTTGAACTATCATCTGTCTGGGAACAGGATTGATGGCTGGTTCCCCTGGTTGAACTGCAAGACCAGGCTTTGTGACTGTACCTACACCGTGTCCTGCTTTAAGAAGAATGTTCTCAATTTCAATACTGTTTAGAGGGGGCTCTGTGCACCAGGTTGCACTGGCTGAAATCACTGCACCGTTAGTGACGTCTGGGTCGTCTCCTGCATATTTAATCGTGGATATTGTTGCCTGATGTTCTGTGAGCTTTCTGTCGAGAAGTGTGAATTTATGTCTGCTCTCGTCCGGAAATGGAATTTCTATTTCATCGTTAACGCTTGCTTGCAAGAGAAGAAGAGTAGCCCCTTTAGCAACAGCAGCACTACATGCCCCTGTTGTGTAGCCACTTCTCAGTTCCTTCTTCTTAGCTCGCTTGCTCACTACTTATCCTTTATTCTTTGCAAGATGTAAAAGGGCATTGGTGATAGCAGCAGCAACGGGGCTGCCACCTTTTCTACCAAGACTGGTTATGTAGCAATGGTTACTTTCTGCGAGAAGTGCTTTTGACTCAACCGCATTAACAAAGCCGACGGGTACACCAATAATCAGTGGGTTGAGTTCTGGGCGCTCATTAAGCATTTTGATGACTTGAATAAGTGCAGTTGGTGCATTGCCGATTGCAATGATGCCTATGTTGTCATCTAAGAGCGATTCAATCGCTTTTTCTGATCGTGTTTTACCTTCAGCTTTGGCAAGTTTTGCAATCTCAGGATCAGCAACCTTGCAATGTACAGTGCCGCCAAAAGAGCCAAGAAGCGGCTTGCTGATGCCGATGGCACTCATGTTCACATCGGTAATAATATCTTTGCCACTGCGAATTGCCGTAAGACCACGGTTAATTGCCTCAGGATGAAACTTGAGGGTTTCGAGAAAATTAAAGTCTGCGGTTGCATGAATTACTCGTCTTGCAACTGCAAAGGTCTCATCATCGAGTTGATGCTCACCTATCTCTGCTTCAATGATTCTAAAGCTCTCTGCTTCGATATCGCCTGGTGCGATCTGTTGTATAGTTATAGACATACTTTTTATGCTTTTGTGTTGTATTGAGTACAGCGTTGAACAAAGTTTTCTGCAATTTGCGGATTAGAGCCGAAATGCAGGTGGATATAGCTGGCAAGACAGTTTTTATAAAGATAGCCTGCACCACCACGATCGACACTATAAACATTTCTTGCTGACTCGCCCATTTCTTCTATGGTCGAATAGTGAAATTCATGGCCTCGGCATTGTTCTTTAGCTTCACCTAGGATAGTTTGATCATCCAGAGTAACCTCTCTGTAGCCAAGGCTTGCTCTCGCTTTTTTCATTTTTGCCTTGGTTGGGAAGATGCCCACAAGTGG
>PPCM01000098.1_pt1 | contig 143786 bp, 134 predicted proteins | sample 1555541 | NCBI WGS metagenome assembly PPCM01 (sample SAMN05284479, study PRJNA326546) | Marine sediment metagenome, whole genome shotgun sequencing project. | isolation source: marine sediment | place: Germany: Wadden Sea | collected 2012-09-05
ATTCCTAAACTGGTTGGTACAGACCGTGAATACGTTGTTTCAGAGTGTCGTGCCCAATTAAATGGTCAGATTACAACAAGTTTTACAGACTTCTTCGGGGAGTCCAAAATCACCTTGTTTGAAGCTTATGGTAATATAAATGAATTTTCGGAGTCGGTGTTTGAAGATGTGAAGCCAAGTTTTGCTCAATTTGGTCTTGAACTTATTTCCTTCAACTTAAGAGAAATCCGTGTGCCAGAAGTGGTTGAAACAGCTATGGATGAAAGAGCCAGTGTTGCTGCCATGGGTGGTATGGATATGTACCAACGTAAGACAATGACCGATGCGGCAGCAGACGCAGCTGTGAATATGTCTGAAAGAGAAGGTGGCTCTGGAACAGCTGGCTTTGGTATGGAGATGGCTACGGGTATGGCCATGGGTAACATGATGGGTGGTATGATGGGCGGCGCTATGGCTGGTCAAAATCAACAGGCTCAACCTCAAACACCAAGCGTGGCTTGTTCTAAATGTCAAACATCTGTTCCAGTGGGAACTAAGTTCTGTCCAAACTGTGGTAATAGTATGGCAGCACCTAAAGGGGACGCTTGTGTCTCCTGTCATGCATCTATTGCACCTGGGGCAAAGTTCTGTCCAGAGTGTGGCGCTAAACAAGAATCTGTGAAGGCCTTTTGTTCTGAATGTGGCACTGAGCAAGCACCAGGAGCAAAATTCTGTCCGAATTGTGGTACTAAACAATAGGACTTCGGGGAGAAACGGAAATGACAGATCAAGATATGAATACAATGGAAAAAGTGAAAAACGAAGCCCATACAGCAGATTGTGATGCATGTGGTGGTGATATGGCTTATGATCCTGAGAAGAAGTCTTTGGTATGTAAATTCTGCGGCAATATACAGGAAATTGATTTTACTTCTGAAGATGTTCAGGAGATAAGCTTTGAAGCCCTATCTAGTTACGATAATGATGTGGATTGGGATATGCCAGCAAAGGTTATAGAGTGCAAAAATTGTGGTGGTCAGACAGTGGCAGAGGCAGAAGATGAAACAGCCTACTGTTCATTCTGTGGTTCACAACATATGGTTGTGAGTGATAAGGCCGATAAAGGGATTAAGCCACAAGGTGTTGTCCCTTATGAAGTTTCTTATGAATCAGCTAGAGCCAAAATGGACAAATGGGTCAAAAGACGTTGGTTAGCTCCAAATGATCTGAAAGATCGTTTCAGAGGTAAGAACCTAAAAGGTGTTTACATGCCATACTGGACTTTTGATAGTCAAGTTAATGCGCAGTTTACATGTCGAGTAGGGGATTATTATTATGTTGGGTCTGGTGATGAACGTAAACGTAAAACAAGATGGCGCAGTTATGGTGGTGCAGAATCAAAGTTCTTTGATGATGTATTAGTTCTTGGTATTGACTCTGATGAAGCGAGTCTGATGAAGAAGATTGAACCCTTTAACACCAGTAAAAATAAGGTGATGGATTATAAACCTGATTTTTTGGCAGGTTATTTGGCTAAGAAACATACCATTAAGCCTAGTCCAGCCTTTAATGTTGCTAAAGAACAAATGAAAAGGGACATTGCTGCACAGATTAAAAGAGGCCTTCCAGGTGATACATATGACAATTATCATCAAACTGTTAGGTTTTCAAGAGAGACTTTTAAACACATACTACTGCCTGTTTATATGTCAGCTTATGATTATAACAATAAGCTTTACAGGGTCCTAATCAATGGACAAACAGGAGAAGTACAAGGTAAGGCACCTCTTAGTCCAATTAAGGTGGCTGGCTTGGTCATTCTTGGTATTATCATAGCAGCTGTTGTTATGACTTTTTCTAACACATAAATACAAGGACCCAAAAGGGTCCTTGATTTCTTTTAATTGGATTTTAATGTTGTACTAAAGACATAGTAATACTATACTGGTACTATAGACTTAAAGCATCATAGGTTATATGAACCGATGATAATAGACAGAGAAGGAGGTGATCTGATGAAAATAACTAGCGAAGAGGTTAAAGAACTTCAGCGCCGTATAGATGTCACCTATGAAGAAGCAGAGAAGTTACTCATAAGATGTGGTGGTAACTTAAACAAAGCGGTTAAGATGCATGAACAAAAAAAAGATGCATTACCAAATAAGTTTTTTGAGGAAGCAAAACGAATTTTCAATGAGTTATTAACGTATAACATTAAGATCACTAGACATGATGAAGTGTTGATGAATTTACCATTAATCATCATAATTGGCTTCTTTCTAATAATGAATGTGGACTTGAAAGTATGGATAGCGGTCATATCTATAGGTATTATACTAATATCTGAGAGTACCGTCTCTATATATAAGAAAGAAAAGAAAGACACTTCCATTATTATTAAATCAGAGCCAGAAGCAAGACCTGAGACATCTGATAACGTTGTCAAAACAGAGACAACTGTTGATGTTCCAGTAAAGAATGATTTAGATACTGAAGTGAGCCATATAGTAACAGATGGACAAGTGACACTAGACAACAAACAGGACGAAGAAGATGATGATTATTATGAGATAACCATCGAGAAATAGGTGTAAAATGAGCGAGAGAATTTTAGTAGTTGAAGATGAGGGTAAAATTGCACGTTTTATAGAACTTGAACTAAAGTATGAGGGTTATGAAGTTGTCATAGCTAGCGATGGCCGTATGGGTCTTGAGAAATACAATGAAGAAGGTAACGTTGATTTGGTTATTCTGGATCTCATGTTGCCAAGGATGAGTGGGATTGAAGTATGTCGTAGGATTAGACAAACAGATGAGACAACGCCAATTATTATGTTGACGGCTAAAGACGATGTCACAGATAAAGTTATGGGTCTAGATATGGGCGCTGATGACTATATGACAAAGCCTTTTGAAATAGAAGAATTACTAGCAAGAATGAGGGTAGCCTTAAAACGTAAAGGCACTAAAAGAGATGCTAATGTAGGTGGACTACTAGTACATGGTGATCTGACAGTTAATGCCCTAAAGCGAGAAGTTAAATATAAGGAAGACATTATTGAACTTACCAAGAAGGAATATGAATTGCTTACTTATCTTCTTGAGAATAAGAATATCGCTCTTGACCGTGAAAAAATACTTGAACGGGTTTGGGGTTATGACTATTATGGAGATACCAATGTCATAGACGTTTATGTTAGATATTTAAGATCCAAAATTGATCAAAAATACGAAGTTGAGATTATAAAGACTGTTAGAGGTATAGGGTATATCATCAATGAGTAAAGTTAAAAACAAAAAGCAACCATCTTCAAAAGGGTTGCTTTTTCCTATTGCCTTCTTCAAAGAAGTAGGGCGTACAATTAAATACATGGTGACAAGTCTATCACAATCAATGCGACGTAAAGTGTCCTTTGATTATATGGTGATGTATATTATTGTGTCTTTTATTACCTTGTTTGTTTTTACGACTGCCTTTAATTTAAGCCAGATACGTATAGTGAATGATGACAGGCTTGAGGAAGTATACAATTTGGCGGTTTTGAATGAAAAGGGTAGTCTATCAGATAATGCCATGAAGAACCAATTTAACAATATTGGGGAAAAAGATGACATTGGCATTGAAGTACTAGTGACTCATTATTCAGGAGAACTAGAGGATTATGTTGTTAATAATGGTTTGTACCCAAGTGAATTATATGAAATGCGATATGTAGAGAATATCTGGTTGTTTTTCTCAAGAGGTCTTGTTAAGAAAGCAGATAGTTTTCAATATGCCCTTGATGAAGAAACTATTGTTGATATAGATGTTCAGTTGGTCCATAAGTTTAATTTTGAAAGTCCTTTGAGAAATGTTTTGGTCATCGCCATTATGATTTCTCAGATTATTGGAATTACCATTATGTCTATTGTTGGTTCCTATAGACTGAAAAGAGTCTTTATGCCAATCTTCATGTTAACAAGAACGGCAGAGTCAATTTCAATTAGTAATATGGATGCAAGGTTAGATGTTAGTAAAGCCCAATATGAATTAAAAGATCTAGCCAACACTTTTAACGAAATGATCAATAGAATACAAGAGGATTATGTGAAACAGAAGCGTTTTGTATCAGATGTCTCCCATGAACTGCGTACACCTATATCAATTGTAAATGGTTATGCACGTATGTTAGACCGATGGGGTAAGACAGATGAAGCCATTCTTGAAGAGTCTATAGACGCAATCAAAGGTGAATCAAAGAACATGCAGGTCTTAGTTGAGAACTTACTTACCCTTGTGAGGAGTGACAATCAGACTTTGAAGTTTGAAAAAGATAGCTTTGATATCAGTGAACTTGGTCATGATCTGATGAAGGACATGGAAATGATTGATGAGCAAAGACATACTTTTTCATCTCAGATTCAAGAAGAGATTCAAGTTTGTTTAGATTATGCAAAGGTAAAGCAGACGCTTAGAATCTTCCTTGATAATGCAATAAAGTATACGCCAGAAGGTGGCCATATAAGTATAGAGATGGAAGAAAAGGGCAAGGCGGTTGAGGTTCGTATATCAGATACAGGTATTGGTATTGGTAAAGAAGACCTACCATATCTATTTGATCGATTCTATAGAAGTGATGAATCAAGGACGAGAGAAACTGGTGGCCACGGACTAGGTCTAGCCATAGCTAAAGCAATGATTATTGGACAAGAGGGCCGTATTCGAGTGAAGAGTAAACCACATGAAGGCTCTACCTTCATATTAACATTACCATTTAATTGTGAGGAATAAGAAACCATGAAAATAGCTATATTAGATAAAGCAACCCTAGGTGAAGCGTTAGAGTATGATTTGGTTGATGCCCTTGGACAAGTTGAGCGATATGAGAACACTTCTAAGGATCAGTTAATAGATCGTTTACAAGGTGTAACTGTAGCCATTAGCAATAAGTGTGTGTACTCTAAAGAAGTTATTGAAGCTGCAAAAGACCTGAAGCTTATATGCTCAACTGGTACTGGTTATAACACAGTGGACCTTGAAACAGCTAGGAATAGAGGTGTAGGTGTAACCAATGTGAAAGACTATTGTACAGATTCTGTAGCCCAGCATACCATAGCTATGGTGCTCCATCTAAGGCATCAACTTGGCTACTACAGGGACTATACAAGCAGTGGTGAATATGTTGAGGACCACAAATACAAACATTATAGTCGACCCTTTCATGAGTTGCCAGGTGCTACTTGGGGTATTATTGGTATGGGGAATATAGGAAAAAAAGTAGCCAGCTTAGCACAAATATTGGGCTGCCATATCCAATACCATTCAACATCTGGTAAAAACCTATCCCAGGCCTATAAACATGTGACACTTGATGAGCTACTAGCTTCTTCGGACATTATCACGATTCATGCACCCCTTAATGATCAAACACATCATTTAATTGGTAAAGATAATGTTCATCTACTAAGTCCAAAGACTATTTTGGTGAATGTCGGTAGAGGCGCAATTATTGATGCTGAAGCCTTGGTGGAACATGTTAAGGAAAGAGGTATTGGTGGTCTCGGACTTGATGTATTAGAGGTAGAGCCTATGGAAGCTTCATCACCCATAAAAGAGATTATGGACCAGGATCGTGTATTGCTAACACCACATGTTGCATGGGCTAGTGTTGAAGCAAGGCAAAGGGTTATTTGTGAAGTAGCCTATAACATAAAAAGCTTCCTTGAAGGAGGCAAAAGAAACAGAGTTGACTAAGCTGTCTATATTGCCCTAGTCCCTAAGATATGATATATTATTATAGTATTATTAGAGAATATTAGAAAGAGGGATAGACATGAGTGTACGAATTATTGTAGACAGTTCCGCAGACATACCAAAAGCAATCATTGAAAAATATGATTTTAAGATTATTCCTTTATCTGTCCATTTTGGGGAAGAAGAATATTTAGATTCTGTGACCATCACGTCGTCAGAATTTTATGATAAGTTAATTGTTACAGATGATATGCCAAGTACAAGTCAGATTCCACCTGAAAGATTTATTGAGTACATTGAACCTGAGCTTGAAGCAGGTCATGAGGTGGTTGTTGTTACTCTTGGTTCAAATGCAAGTGGGACATGTCAGTCTGCTCATATTGCAAAAAGTGAGCTTGAGTCTGATCAGATTACTATCATTGATAGTAATTCCTTATGTGCTGGTGTAGCTTATATTGCAATAGAAGTGGCAGAACTTATCAATTCTGGTGTTAAACCATCAGAGCTTGAAGAAAAAGTAAAAGCACTAACAGATAATGGCATAGAACATCTTTTCTGTGTAGATACACTTGAGTATCTTAAGAAGGGTGGCAGAATTAAGGCTTCCAAAGCGGCAGTTGCAGAGATTCTTAATATTAAGCCGATTCTTAATGTTCAAGATGCCATTACACAGACTATTCACAAGGTACGTGGAAGAAAGAAAATCATTCCTTATTATATAGGTAAGATTTCAAGCGAGATAGATAGAGACAGTCATCGAATCATTGTTGCACATTCACAGGATGTTGATTTTGCAAACAAACTTGTTAAGGCTCTTAAAGAGGACCTTGGCTGGGATAAAGAGATTCTTGTGACTGAGATAGGTGCTACAATTGGCGCACATGCAGGACCTGGTGTCCTTGCCTGTTTCTATCAGAAGAAGTAAAAATGCAGCACCAACGTCTAATTCAGAGTTAGGCGTTTTGCTATGCGATGATATGCATAGATGGATAAGAGAAGCTGTATAGGCTTAGGAGGATACAATGAAGAAAGTAGTTGGAGTGTTAACACTTGTTCTATTAATGGTGTTAATTTCAGGATGTAAGAAACCGGTTGAAACCGATGTTTATAAAGATGAAACAGAAACAGTAGTTGAAGATCAAGTTGCAGCAGATGAGACTGAAACACCAGAAGTTGTAGAAACGACAAGTGAAAACGTTGTAGAAGAATCAAGTGAGACGTCAACGGAGGAAACTGCTGACACAGAAGAAGACGGAACAACTACAGTGACAGAAGAAGTATATGATGATACAAGTGAAGCAATAGATGAAGCTGATGTGGATGTAGACCCTGTTATTACCAATGTGGACGATCCAGCTTTTAAAGCAGAGATCCTAGAATTCCTTGATCCTTTCTACTATAACCTTTTCTTTGGACAAGGCAGTTATGATGAGGGCATTACAGAAGGAGATATGACAAAATTTGCTGTATCTTATATTTATCAACATGAATACAATGAGTTAAAATTTGATACAGATAACTTCATTCTATATGTACCACAGGAACGTGTAGATGAGTTGGTTGATAAGTTTTTTGATGTAACGATTATGTCTCACCAAAGCTTTATTGATGATAACTTAATGTATGAGGATGGCTACTATCTAATGCCAGCAGCTGACATGGGTTGGATTGATACCATGAGTATAGATACGGTGACGGTGACAGGAGACTTTTCATACGATATTAGATTTAAGATGTCCTATGAAGAAGAGACAAACTTAGAACCTGAATTTTATATTGCTCAGGTAGAGTTGAGAGACAATCGTTTTGTTTTAGTAGGCTATGTGAAAGAAGTGGCTGTTGAAGAAGAGGAAAGTGCGTCTGAGACAGAATAATTGGAATGTAAAGTATGTCTTGCAAGGACATATCGCCTATGTTATGATATAGGCAATATTTTAAATGCAATGAAGAGAAGTAGTAAGTGGTAACTACCTATAGAGAGTCGTTGGTTGGTGGGAAACGATGGTAAGTGATACTGAACTCGTCTTGGAGCAGCGCAAGTGAAATAAGTAGTTTGCGACGGACCTAACCGTTATTAGTTTGAGTGTATCTTTATTGTATAGTTACTATATGATGAAATAGAGTGGTACCGCGTATATAATACGTCTCTATATTTTAGAGGCGTTTTTTATTTATTTTAAGGAGGCTATTATGGCTAATTACAATCATCAATTAATTGAAGAGAAGTGGCGTGGTATTTGGGAAGAAAACCCAATTAATGTGCCAGCAGATGACAAAGAAAATTATTACTGTTTGGATATGTTCCCTTACCCATCAGGCAACGGATTACATGTTGGGCATTGGAGAGGTTATGTTCTTAGTGATGTTTGGAGTCGATACAAAATCCTACAAGGTTATTATGTCCTTCATCCAATGGGATGGGATGCCTTTGGATTGCCAGCAGAAAACTATGCGATTAAGATGGGTGTGCACCCAGCTAAAGGGACAGCTGAGAATGTTGAAAACTTTAAGCGTCAATTAAAAGACATCAGTGCTATTTATGACTGGGATAAAGAACTTAACACAACAGATCCTGATTACTATAAGTGGACACAATGGATTTTTGTGAAGATGTTTAAAGAAGGACTTGCTTATGAAAAGGAAATGCCAATTAACTGGTGTCCTAGCTGTAAGACAGGCCTAGCAAATGAAGAAGTTAAAGATGGTAAGTGTGACAGATGTGATTCAGATGTGACTAAGAAAAATTTACGTCAATGGATGCTTAAGATCACTCACTATGCTGAAAGATTACTTGAAGACCTTAACAATCTTGATTGGCCATCTAAGGTTAAGAAGATGCAATCAGACTGGATTGGTAAATCATATGGTGCAGAAGTTGATTTTGCAGTAGAGGGTGTTGAAGAAGATATTAGAGTCTTTACAACAAGACCGGATACCCTTTATGGAGCAACTTTCATGGTGTTAGCACCTGAGCATCACTTGGTGTCAACACTTGCATCAGAAGATAAGAAAGAAGAAGTTGAGGCTTATGTCTTTAACGCTTCTCTTAAATCATCTGTTGACCGTCTTCAAGAGAAAGATAAGACGGGTGTGTTTACTGGTAGTTATGCTACAAACCCATTAAATGGTGAGCAAGTTCCAATCTGGATTTCAGACTATGTATTAGCAGATTACGGTACAGGAGCAATCATGTGTGTACCTGCCCATGATGAGCGTGACTTTGCTTTTGCTAAGAAGTTTGATCTTCCAATTGTTCAAGTTATAGCTAAAGATGGGGTTGAAGTTGAACTTGAAGAAGCTTATACAGAAGTAGGGGTAATGGTGAACTCAGATCAATTTAATGGTATTCCGTCTAATGAAGCCAAAGAAGTGGTTGCAACTTACCTTGAGGAAAAAGAGATTGGTAAGAAAACAACAAACTATAAATTAAGAGACTGGGTATTTAGTCGTCAACGTTACTGGGGTGAGCCAATTCCAATTGTACACTGTCCAGATTGTGGTGCAGTAGCGGTTAAAGAGGAAGACTTGCCAGTGACCTTACCAGATGTTGAAACTTATGAGCCAACTGGTACAGGTGAATCACCACTTGCAGATATTCATGAGTGGGTGAATACGGCTTGTCCAGAGTGTGGTGGACCAGCTAAACGTGAGACCAACACAATGCCTCAATGGGCTGGATCATCATGGTACTTCTTAAGATATGTGGATGTTCATAATGATGATATGTTAATCTCACCTGAGAAGATGAAAGAATGGTTACCAGTAGATATGTACGTGGGTGGTATTGAACATGCAGTACTTCATTTACTTTATGCTAGATTCTATACAAAGTTCTTGTTTGATATAGGTGTTGTTGATTTTGAAGAACCATTTACAAGATTATTCAACCAAGGTATGATTTGTAAGAACGGTGCTAAGATGAGTAAGTCAAAAGGAAATGTGGTATCACCTGACGACCTTGTTGCTAACTATGGTGCGGACTCACTTAGGATGTATGAATTGTTTGTTGGGCCGCCAGAACTTGATTCTGAATGGGATGACCGTGGTATTGACGGTGTCTATAGATTCATTAACAAAGCTTGGAACTTAGTGATGGACAATGCTAAGAAGGATGTACCTGTTACAGATGAACTTGAGAAATTACGTCATAAGTTAACGTATGAAGTAACTAACAGAATGGAAAACTTCCATATGAACACTGTTGTTAGTGCTTTTATGGAATACACCAATAAGTTGGGTGAGCAATCTCGTAACAAAGGTGGGGTTGATCAAGAAACTTTAGAAACATTAGTGACCTTATTATCACCTTTCTGTCCTCATATCGCTGAAGAGTTATGGCGTGAGCTTGGTCATGATACAACTGTGTTTAAGGAAACTTGGCCAGTGTATGATGAAGAGAAGATGAAAGACAATGAGTTTGATATGCCAGTTCAAATCAATGGTAAAGTGAGAGCAACTGTCTCAATTAGCGTTGATGAAGCCAAAGACTCAGTTCTTAGCAAAGCTAGAACGGCTATTGAGTCTAAGTTAGAAGGTAAAACCATTGTAAAAGAAATCTATGTACCAGGCAGAATTATTAATATCGTTGTAAAATAGACTTATTTTGTTAAAGTAGGTCAGTAAAAAGATTAATATCAAGAGGTTCAATCCAATAATACTTGGATTGAACCTCTTTTTGTCGTTGCATAATGTAACTTTTTCAATCCTTTGGTTATTATGATGAAAAAACCCGAAAATATGCGACCTTTTTTGATTTGACAAAATATGTTGGATTGTATACAATTATACCATAATTGCATAGTTATAAAAAACAATGCATAAAGTGCAGGTTCTCATGCAAAAACAGTGGTGTTTGACTGTGAAAAATCGTATTGAAGAAGCTTTGTGGGTGAATAGGTGAGGAATGAATGGACTTTACCGTTGCATGAAATAAGCATGTCGTATGTTAGGAGGCTATAAGTGTCAGAATTTAACAAGAAACAGAACATTGAATTTAGTAAACGTAGTAATTTGTTAGAGAGAACAGAGTTTAAATATCCACTTCAGGATATTGATGAACCTCATCTTTTTAGAAATTTGTTTCCATATGATGAAGCGCCAAAGATTGCGTTTAACCATCGACAAGTTCCAATGAATATGCCAGATGATATATGGATTACAGATACTACATTCAGAGATGGGCAACAATCAAGAGAACCATTTTCTACGGATCAGATCACACGTATTTATGACTATTTACATAAATTAAGTGGTCCAAATGGGGTGATTCGTCAGACAGAATTCTTCTTATATAGTAAGAAAGATAGAGATGCAGTTTACAAGTGTTTAGAAAAAGGCTACGAGTTCCCTGAAATTACTAGTTGGATCAGAGCACTTAAACAAGACTTTGCCTTAGTAAAAGAAGTTGGCATTAAGGAAACTGGAATCTTAGTTAGTTGTTCAGACTATCATATTTTCTATAAACTTAAGATGTCTAGACAACAAGCAGTAGATCACTATGTAGGGATTGTAAAAGAATGTATAGAAACTGGTGTGAAGCCACGATGTCACCTTGAAGATATTACAAGGGCTGACTTCTATGGCTTTGTTGTGCCGTTTGTTAATGAATTGATGAAATTAATGGAAGAGACAGGCATTCCAATTAAGATTAGAGCTTGTGATACCATGGGATATGGCGTAAGTTTCCCTGGTGTTGTTATGCCAAGATCAGTACCAGGTATTATCTATGGTTTACATCATCATGCAGGTGTGCCATCTGAGTTACTTGAATGGCATGGTCATAATGACTTCTACAAAGCCGTACAAAACTCTTCAACTGCATGGTTGTACGGTTGTTCAAGTGTCAATGGTACGATGTTTGGTATGGGTGAACGTACAGGTAACACCCCTATTGAAGCCATGATTTTTGAGTACGCTCAATTACGTGGAGACTTTAACGGTGTTGATACAACCATTATTACAGATATGGCTGAGTACTTTGAGAAAGAACTTGGTGTACAGATTCCACTGAGAATGCCTTTTGTTGGTAAAAACTTCAATGTAACAAGAGCGGGTATTCATGCAGATGGTTTACTTAAGAATGAAGAAATCTATAATATTTTTGATACGGATAAGTTATTAAATAGACCAGTTGTTGTTGCAGTGACTAAAACTTCAGGTGTATCAGGTGTTGCCCATTGGGTGAATGCATACTTTAACTTAAAAGGGGATAAAGCTGTAGATAAACAACACCCTATGGTAGTGGAATTAAAAGAATGGGTAGACAATGAATATGAAAGTGGTAGAGTTATTGCCATTTCAGAAGATGAATTATTGCAGGCAATTAAACAGCTTAACGCAAAGTTAGATGTTTAAATTAGTGAATAAAATTAGACGGAGGATTTAGAATGAACGATTATTTAAAGCATTTTGAGGGATTGGTAGAGGAACAAATAGCAAGAGTTGCTAAAATGAAAGAAGAGAAAGATTTTATCGATTATGCAACACTAGATAAAATTATTATTGGTGTTGTTGGTGGTGACGGTATTGGTCCAGCCATTACAGCTCAAGCGCAAAGAGTTCTTGAATACTTAGTAGATGCGGATGTTAAAGCGGGAAAAGTTGAATTTAGAGTGATTGAAGGATTAACAATAGAGAAACGTGCAGAAGTGAATCAAGCCATTCCATCAGATGTACTTGAAGAAATTAAGAAGTGTCACGTTGTACTTAAAGGCCCAACAACAACACCTAGAGCTGGTGACCCATGGCCAAACATTGAAAGTGCTAATGTTGCTATGAGAAAAGAACTAGACTTATTTGCCAACGTACGTCCTGTAAAAGTACCTGAAGAGGGTATTGACTGGACATTCTTCAGAGAGAACACAGAAGGTGCTTATGTACTTGGTAGTAAAGGTGTTAACATTGATGAAGATATCGCTATCGACTTTAAAGTTATTACATCACAAGGGGCTGAACGTATTGCAAGAGCTGCTTTTGATTTCGCAGCTAAGAATGGTAAAACTAAAGTAACTTGTGTCACCAAAGCAAACGTTGTTAAGACAACAGATGGTAAATTCTTAGATGTATGTAAAGAAGTTGCAAAAGATTACCCTACAGTAGAGCTTGATGACTGGTACATCGATATTATGACAGCTAAGTTAATTGACAAAAACCGTCGTACTGGTTTCCAAGTTATGGTACTTCCTAACCTTTATGGTGATATCTTAACAGATGAAGCTGCAGAGTTCCAAGGTGGTGTTGGTACAGCTGGATCAGCAAACATTGGTAAACGTTATGCTATGTTTGAAGCTATTCATGGTTCAGCACCTAGAATGGTAGACGAAGGTAGAGATATCTATGCAGATCCATCAAGTGTTGTTAGAGGTGGGGCAATGTTATTGGCTCATATCGGCTATACTGAAGAAGCGGATAAACTCTTCAAAGCCCTTGAAATCTGTGGTCAAACAGAGAAGAAGTTAGTTATGACTGGTCGTAGCACAGGCGCTACAAATACCGACTACGCTAATTACTTAATGGAAACTATCGAGAAATTGTAATAATAATCATAAATATGTTGATTCCTTGTTGGGATTATTGTATGATGTGTAGGATATAGAATATATGTACTAATGTTAGTGCATAACATGGAGGCGTGTTGTGGATAATTTCAAGCTTCACAATGAAGTGAATGATAAGTATTCGTTGCGTGGTAGGGTCTTTCATAAAATTAGGGAAGACATCTTAAAAGGTCGTTATAAGCAGAATGAAGCCATGAAAGAGCTTCAGATTTCTAAAGAGTTAGGCGTTAGCCGAACCCCTGTTAGAGAGGCTTTACGACAACTTGAATTAGAAGGTCTTGTAACCATTATTCCAAATAAGGGAGCAGTGGTATCAGGCATCAATGCTAGAGATATAGCCGACATTTATGCCATACGATCCTTGATTGAAGGACTTAGTGCCCAGTGGGCTGCTGAGAACATTACAGATGAGCAAATAGATGAACTTGAAGAGATTGTCTACTTATCTGAGTTTCACTTAAGCAAAGGTCATATTGAACAACTGTATGAACTGGACAATAAGTTCCATGAGATGTTGTATGAAGCATCAAACAGTAAAATACTAAGACATGTGTTATCTGACTTTCATCATTATGTGCAACGTGTTAGAAGAACTTCCTTATCTGCTAAAGATAGGGCAGAGAAGTCTATTAGTGAGCACAAGGCAATTCTTGAAGCATTAAGAAACAAGGATGGTGAACAGGCCAAAGCATTAACCAATGTCCATGTAGAAAATACCTCAAGAAATGTGATTGAAAAACGCATTGTTGAGATCTTAGGTATTGACGAAGAATAAATAGAACCATCCTACTTTTTGTAGGGTGGTTTTTTGTTTGACCCTTTATAATCCGTATGTCATAATAGTAACAAGAGGTGATCTGATGGACTTAGATATTAAGCAATTTATTGACCAGAATAAAAAATTATTCAACGACGATGACGCCCTTGAAGAAGCATTGCTTAGCCGTCAAAAAGATGTGACTGAGAACGATGATTTAGGTATCATTATTAGTGCATACTTTGAGAAACTTCAAGAATATCGTGAGTGTGAGAACATTAAGAGTGTCATTAATTTTGTTAAAGATGATTCGAGTAAAAGCACTATACATGAACTTGACCGTGAATGCTCAAGATCTAACCGTTATCTTGAACCCTTATGTATTGCTATGTTGAAGATAGAGTCGAGTAAGGTGTCAGAAGAGAGCTTGTCACTTGAGGAGTTTGATTATCTTGAAATTGCAGTGAGAGAAGCCCTGAGAAAAACAGATTATGTTGGTAAGTTAAGTGCTAGTGAACTTTTATTACTTTTACCAAGTACAGATGTTGAGTTAGGCAATATTGTTGCTGATAAGATTCAAAGCTCATTGAACGATCGTATAAAGGAACATACAATCAGAGCCAAAACCCATATGAGTTATACCAATTACGAACGATGGGAATCCTACGAGTTACTCCTAAAGAGGCTAAAACACGGTTTGTTTAAGGCTATTAGAGATAAAAAGAATAATGTGAGATTATAAATAAAAGGGTAGGCGCACAGCGCCTACCCTTAACTAATGCTCTTTTAGTAACCATCAAGATCTTCTGTTAGAAGAATACGCATGGCATGAACGGATAAGTATATTTCAACTATACAGATAATCAGAGATACAAATACTAAGATGAGACCAAGTCCGAAGAAAATCAATGCCACTTGATCAAGCCCGAAGAATATAAAGGCTATAGATAATATATTAGATGAAAATCCAGTTAGTGCACCAATCTGCATATTTCTGATGTACAACATTCGTTTTCTAAGTAGTTTTATTTGCTCAAGTAGATTAGCACTTGGCTTTCGTTGGTGTTCAGCGTGAAGGGCCCGAACTCTTTTTGAGATGGCAATAAAACGATTGGTATAAGCAAGCATAAGGACTGATAATGCAGGAAAAACCAGTGCCGGTGTAGAAATATCTAACATATGAACTCCTTTTGTTAATGTATCAATGGTTATTAGTAGCCTAGAACTTCTCCAATTAATATGACTTTGATCCGTTCTTCAACAGATGATCGTCTCGTAATGACTGTGTTTGAGCAGATGCAGTCATCGGATTGACAATCGTTACAGAAGCCGGTTTTAGAACAAGGTGTGTTACGATTAAGTCGTAGTGTGTTTGGTGGGGCAGCAAAATTAGATACCCTATTGATAGCAGCTTCTAGGTCAGATGCCACTTTATTCATACCAGCCAGTACTAGAACCTGTTTTGGTCCATAAATAAGGGCTGCCACACGGTTGCCACGTCCATCTATATTAACAAGCTGACCATCTAAACTAATGGCATTTGTACTCATCACATAGGTGTCGGCTGCAAAGGACTCATGATAGATTTTGGCCACTTCATCAGGGGACTTGGCAGCACTTCTGTCAAGAAGCTTATAATCACCTTGTCTAAGTTGGTCTAATAAGCCCATTTCTTCTAATGTCATTGAACCCCCAAAACTAACAGTTGACTGCGCTTTTATTAAACTTAAAGCCAGCGTAACAGCCTCTTCTTTAGTTTCACAATAATAGCCTGCCATATTTCTTTTTCTCAAATTTTGAATGAGTGTATGACTCTGATGTTCATAAAAATTTTTCATTGGTAACATAATAGACCCCTTCCATAAATATACTTCTACCTATTATACCTTTTTGATCAAAATGAGACAATAGACACAGTTACAAAAAAGCTTATTTATTTTTGGCCTAACATTCGTTATAATAGAACAAGTAACTTAGAGAAAAATAGAACTGGAGGCAGAGTAGTGGCTGAATATTATAATAAATCAATAGGTGACATAGAGGCGTCGTTAAAGACCGATGTGAGTTCAGGCTTGATGGATGCAGATGTCCTTAAAGCAAGAGAAGAATACGGTGAGAACCGTTTGCAAGAGAAGGAAGGCAAAACCCTGCTGAAAATGATTATAGAACAAGTAAGTGATTTTATGATTATCATTTTAATCATTGCTTCGATTCTATCTATTGTAGCTGGAGAAGCTAAAGATGGTATCATTATATTGGGTATTGTTGTCTTAAATGCGGTGCTTGGTATTACACAAGAAAGAAAAGCCAGTAATGCACTAGCAGCACTGAAAAGTATGGCAGCACCAAAGGCGAAAGTTATTAGAAATGGTAAGATTGACTTAATTGATTCAAAGGACTTAGTGCCTGGTGATGTGGTTCAATTAGAATCAGGTGATTATGTGCCTGCAGACTTAGTCTTAACGGAATCAGTTAATATGAAGATAGACGAATCAGCTCTAACAGGCGAATCGGTTTCAGTTGATAAAGTAACGGGTGTTGTAGAACTTGATGCACCAATCGGTGATCGGGTAAATAGTGCTTTTATGAGTACAATTGTTACTTATGGTCGTGGTTCTGGTATTGTCACAGGTACAGGTATGAACACTGAAATAGGTAAGATAGCCACTATGTTAAATGAGACTGAAGAAGGTAAAACACCACTTCAGGAGAAATTGGCTAACTTTGGTAAGATGTTAGGTATTTTATGTATTATTGTATGTGTGATTATCTTTGGTCTAGGTATCTATAGAGGTGAACCATTACTAGAAGTCTTTATGACAGCAATCAGTTTAGCAGTTGCTGCAATCCCTGAAGGATTACCAGCCGTTGTTACAGTTGTTCTTGCGATGGGTGTGACTAGAATGGTTTCCCGTCATGCGATTATGAAAAACCTAGGTGCGGTTGAAACCCTTGGGTCAACAACTGTTATTTGTACAGATAAGACAGGGACATTAACACAGAACAAGATGACTGTGCTTAAACTTTATGATGGCGAAGAAGAATGGCAGGTTTCTGGAACTGGTTATGGTTTTGATGGTCAGATTACTTCGGATATGAATAAAGATGCATCTGTTATAGAGAGACTACTTCAAGTAGCGGTCTTATGTAATGATGCTCAGATTAAAGATGAAGAGGTTATAGGAGATCCAACTGAAGGAGCTCTAATTGTATTGGCTGCCAAAGGTGGTTTTGATCAAGAAGAGCAGAGTAAGTTATATCCAAGATTAGCGGAGTTTCCTTTTGACTCAGACCGTAAGCTTATGTCTACCAAACATCTAATTGATGGTCAACACTATATGTTTACAAAAGGTGCTCCAGATGTTGCCTTATCAAGATGTAGCAAGATTCTCATTAATGGTGAAGTTAGAGATATTAATGATGAAGATAAAGAAAGGATAATGGCTAAAAACACAAGTTATGCTGAGAATGCTTTACGTGTGCTTGCTTATGCATATAAGGCTGTAGATGAAGCGTCAGACTTACTCAATGAAGAACAAGACCTTGTATTCGTTGGTTTAAGCTGTATGATTGACCCACCAAGAGAAGAAGCCAAAGAAGCGGTTAAACTCTGTAAAAAGGCCGGTATACGCGTTGTTATGATCACTGGAGACCATATTGTGACAGCCAGTGCTATTGCAATGGAGCTTGGTATTATAGAGAGCGAAGATCAAGCCCTAGAAGGTGCTAAAATCAATGACTACTCAGAAGAAGATTTTAGAGAGAAAGTTAAGACCACTAGTGTATTTGCCAGAGTGTCTCCAGAACATAAAGTGAGAATAGTTGAGACTGTTAAAAGTAATGGCGATATTGCTGCTATGACAGGGGATGGTGTGAATGATGCACCAGCGCTTAAGAGAGCAGATATTGGTATCGCAATGGGTATTACAGGGACTGACGTTTCAAAAGAAGCAGCGGATATGATTTTGACAGATGATAACTTTGCGAGTATCGTTGATGCTGTTGAAGAAGGAAGAATTATTTATAGTAATATAAGAAAATTTGTTGGGTTCCTATTGTCTTGTAATGTTGGTGAAATCTTTATTATTTTCATTGCTATGTTATCAGGATGGGCAGTGCCTTTAGTACCAATCCAACTTTTATGGATTAACTTAATTACTGATTCATTCCCAGCCTTTGCCCTTGGACTAGAAGAGGGTGAGAAGGACATTATGGATCAACAACCTAGAGATCCGAAAGAACCAATTGTTGACCGTGCTATGAAGATAGCGTTGGTTTTCCAAAGTGTTGGTTTAACAGTGGCAGTTCTTGGTTCCTATAGACTTGGATTTATTATGGCAGGTGACATACCTGCTGAGGCTCAATTGACTGTGGCTAGAACGTTCTGTTTCACTACCTTAATCTTAGGAGAGATGTTAAGAGCTTACTCAGCTAGATCAGAACACAAGTCATTGTTTAGCCTTAAGATCCTTAGTAACAAATACTTAAACTACTCAGTAGCTGGAGCAATCCTGTTGTTGTTCATTGTTGTATATGTGCCATTCTTACAACCAATATTCTCAACAACAGCACTTACTTTAGGCCAGCTTGGTATAGCTGCAGGATTATCATTAGTGCCACTGTTCTTCGGTGAGATAGCTAAGAAAGTGAAGTAGGAGATAGTTGGTTAGTTAGATAGTCGTAAGTTAGATAGTGATTCGGTTAGATAGTTGTAAGTTAGATAGTTAGATAGGAAGAGAAGGGAAATACTTCCTTTGTTTATAATCAATGACAGTAGTAATAATGAGGTTAGGAAAACACCAAGAGAAATCTTGGTGTTTTTTATGGCTATATATGTGTTCCTATTTCTTTACCTATCAGACTTATAACTATATAACTATCTAACTATCTAACTGTCCGACTTACAGCTACCCGACAGTTCTCCTACTTTTGTAGCCAGGGCAACTGCGACAAAAGGGCTATTATAGGATAATCATTATTAACGATTTGTTCATACCATATTTGACAATATGTGGTATGATGTTTCTATTGTTAAAAGTTTCACTAGAAGGAGTAAACATGAAGCACTTAATTGATCAATTATACGAAAACGCAACATTAAATAGAGAAGACCTGATTCAGTTATTGAGTCAGCTAGATGAAGAATCCACCGCCTATCTACATGAGAAAGCTCATGATAAGCGTATGGAAACATATGGTAATAAGGTATTTATGAGAGGCTTAATTGAATTTACAAACTACTGTAAAAGCAATTGTGTCTACTGTGGTATTAGGAGAGATAACAAAGACGCTGATCGTTACCGATTAGATAAAGAAACGATTATGGCCTGTTGTGCTGAAGGATACAGACTTGGTTATAGAACCTATGTCCTTCAAGGTGGGGAAGACCCATATTACAAAGATGAGGTCATTGTGGACTTACTACAAAGCATTAAAGCAGAGTTTCCAGAGTGTGCCATTACCTTGTCTATTGGTGAGAAGTCAAAAGAAAGCTACCAACTTTTTAAAGATGCGGGCGCTGACCGATACTTACTTAGACATGAAACAAATACTAGAGAGTTATATGAATCCCTACATCCAGGTATGTCTTATGACAATAGATTACAATGTTTAAGAGATATCAAAGAGATTGGTTTCCAAGTTGGTGCTGGTTTTATGGTTGGCTTGCCGAATCAAGGGATTGAAGATTATGTTAATGACCTACTATTCCTTAAAGACTTACAACCTCACATGGTTGGGATTGGACCTTTCATACCTCAATCTGATACACCTCTAGCTGGAGAAACAGGTGGTACATTAGAGATGACATGTATACTATTGTCGGTTGTAAGACTTTTATTACCTAAAGTTTTATTACCTGCAACAACAGCTCTTGGATCTTTGGACAGTAGGGGACGTGAGCAAGGTTTAAAAGCTGGTGGTAATGTAGTTATGCCTAATCTTTCACCAACAAATGTGAGAGATAAGTACTTATTATATGATGGCAAAATCTGTACAGGTGATGAAGCAGCTCATTGTAGAGGTTGTATTGAAAGAAGAATTAACTTCGCTGGTTTTGAAGTGGATATGTCACGTGGTGACCATTTAGATAGCAAATAGGATAAATTGTAAAAAGATAGGACCAGCTCTATGAGCTGGTCCTTATTATTTTACCTAATGGTTATGCTTGAGATAAGTCGTGGTTTAAGCTCCAGTGGAAGCCGTATTGGTCATCTAGAGAGGCGAAAAGTGAACCCCAGAATTCTTTTTTAGGAGGTTTAAGGTTACTTCCATTAACTGAGAGACCTTCATAGATTTGATTCATTTGCTCTTCGCTGTCTATCATAATATTTAAGGAAATGGCATCGCCAAAACTTGTTTTTGCACCTGGGAAGTTATCGCTTAGGTATAGTATATTATCACCAAAAGCTAACTCGACATGCATAACTTTCTGCTCGTAGTCCTTTGGAATCTCTGGACCACCACCATCTCCGTCACCATAACGCATCATATATTGGATCTCTCCTTGGAATACATCTTTATAGAAGTTAAGAGCTTCTTCAGCATTGCCATCAAACATTAAGTAAGGAATTATTTTCATAAGAATACCACCTTTCTGGTAAATGATTTCTATTATCAATACAATCGTATAATAAAAAGAAGTGGTTGACAATAGTGTATTGTACTTAGTGTTAAGGAGATGTTAAGAATGTTAACTTTTATTTGTAAGGTTGACATTGTTTCTCAATTGAAATAATATGTGGGTATGAAGATAGTAGTAAGTTGGATAGTTGGGTAGTTAAACAGTTAGATAGTCGTAAGTTGGATAGTTAGACAGTTAGATAGTGATAAGTCGGATAGGTTTAGACATAGGAACACGGATCAGGTCATGATAAAAGATGATAGGTAGCGAAGTATATTTTGCTGACGTGAGGATCTAAGATAATAAAGAAAGAAGGATATAAGATGAAGAAAGTTGCATTTGTATGTATACATAACTCCTGTCGGTCACAAATGGCTGAAGGATTTGGATTGAAATTAGGCGAAGGTGTTTTTGAGTCATACTCAGCAGGTACAGAAGACTACCCGCAAGTGAAGCCGGGAGCAGTTGAGGTGATGGAGGAGATTGGCATTAATATGTCTGCTCACAAACCTAAACTCATTTCTGATATACCAGAAGATATTGACATACTTATTACAATGGGCTGCGGTGTTGAGTGTCCATATGTACCATGTAGCCATAGAGAAGACTGGGGACTTGAAGACCCATCTGGAGGACCTATAGAAGGTTTCAGGAATACCAGAGATATTATTAAAGAAAAGGTGCTTGACTTAAAAGCAAGAATTGAAAGTGGTCAACTATAAAAATAACGCCAAATATTAGTCTCTAATATTTGGCGTTTTATTAATGTATCACCTATCCTATATACCGAACCACAGACCTAAGGGTAGGTTTGAAGTGTTTTGGCCAGAAAGCATTAGCCAAGCGATTGTGACTTTCCCAGTCGACAGTAAGGGTCTTGTATTGATTCTCATAAGCATAGTTTGATATGAAGTTGATCATTTTTGCGCCAAGACCAAAACCTTGATAACTCTTATGGATTTGGGTGGTTTGAATACCAATCGTCAGTGAATCAGAAGCCATATCACAACCACCAGAGCCGCCAAGGGTGACTTTCATCATTCCGATGACATTAGGTCCATCTTTTAGGCTGTAAAGATTAACATTTTCTTCCATAAACCATTTGTCTATTAAGCTTGTCTCATCTTCAAATTCAAAACCTAACAAAGCTTTAGGACTGTTCATGTAAGTATGATGGTCTTCTAACATTTCTACCAGAGCACCCTTGTCCTCCTTGATGGCCAAATCAAAAGAATAAGGGGCAAAGTCAACATCAATCATCTCTTTTACAACTCTGTGACCATCCATACAACGTCCGCTATAACCATGATCGAAATATAACTTGGTTGTCTCAGCATCTACTTCAGCTATTGTGATAGCGTGTTGTATGTACCCTCCTTCTATCATTTTATTATAATGGGCTTCAAGGAGGTCAAAGCTTGTTTTCTTATTGTGGATGGTTAAGTTGTGAGCCCATTCAGGTGTATATGTACCTGGTCTGTCGTAGAAAAGAGACTTGATCCAATAACTGATGATATAGGCAATAGGTTTTTGATTCTCATAGGCAATAAAACCCTGGCCATGCTCGAGGATTTTTTCTACTTGCGAAGCGATGTTTTCTCTGGTACAGAAACCACAGGGTAGTTGTGGTGATAGATTTAACAGGTGTTGACATCTGTTGGTTACTAAAGGGATTAAATCCTCATAATGTGTTTTTGTAAGTTCTTGAATTGTAATAGTCATATAACACCTCCGATATAAGTGTAACTTACCCATGGTTACTTGGCTATGGTAAGAAGAATTATACTAATTTTTGGCACAAAAAAAGACATCCTTATGATTAAGCATATCTTTTTTAGCAGATACTAGATGTAAATCTCATACGTTCTTCTTCGGTCATTTCGTAAAATGGGTGGTCACTTACAAGATTCCTAAAATCTTTGGAAAAAGTATTTACGTCCCATGTATCAACAATGAAGATAGTTTTGTCTATCTGTAAATCAACTTCTTGTATGTCTACGTGGCCAGTGTTAATCTCAAAATCTACGATTTGAATGACTGGGCGAGTAGGGTTTGAATGTCTATATTCTGAAATAATACCAATTCTACCATCTGAAAGGATTGTGCCTAACCCTTTAGGATATAAACAAAGATTGGCAGTCATCTGACGGTAAACTTCTGGATCTATCTTATAAACAGAATCTCTCATTAGGATTTCAAGAGCGGTATGGAGGGGCATACGTTTACGATATGATCTTGTGGTTGTCATAGCATCATACATATCACAAACTGTTACAAGTCTTACATAACGAGGGATTTCAAGACCTGAGATACCTCTTGGGTAGCCTGAACCATCCATTTTCTCATGGTGCATATGAACAATCTGCTTTGCGCTGTTTGGCAAATCGTCAATATTCTTAACAAGATCATAGCCGAGTTGAGGGTGATCTTTCATGATTTCTACTTCTTCTGATGTTAGCTTGCTTGTCTTCTTAATCAGGTTGTTAGGGATAAGTGTTTTGCCGATGTCATGAATAAGGGCGCCTAACGCGATTTCCTTAATTTCTTTTTCGACATATCCCATAGCTTTAGCAGTAAGAATTGTTAGAATGGTAACATTAACACTGTGTCTATAAGTGTAATCATCCACATTCATAATCTCTTGAACCTTATAAAGAAGGTCGCCAGTAGAAGAGAGAGTTTCCATTAAAGCATCAACCACTTTTTTGACTAACTCAATGTTATCTGCTGGGATGGCAGACTCTGTTGTCACTTTAGTAGTGTCCATAACATCTTCGAACACATTCTTGACAGCGTTAATTGAAGTGTCCATTTGCTCTTCTTCAATTAGGTCTGGTTCCTTGTAACGTTCTGCAACATCTACTAGAAGATCTCGGTATTTAATTTTGTGTTTTTTGAGTTTTGAAACAAGTTCATAACTGATTATGGTACCTTCTCTAATAAGAAGGTGCCCATCTCGTGAAAAGATGTCTTCAGATGTGATCTTCCCCAGTTCAATCTCATTTAGCCTGCGATCAACCATTGCATAAGCTCCTAATATTATACTCTCAAATCCATTTGTCTATATATTTAGATGAGTTTTGCTTATTTTTTATCTTTATATGTTTATTTTTTGAACGCTAAGTACATTTTATCACATAAAAAAAGAAATTACCACACGGGTAATCTCTTTTAACAAGATTGTAATAAAGGAATATATACCTATTATAATAGGTACTAAGACCTATTACCTAAACATGATGTATAAATAGGAAATATAGACACCCATGATTAGGGCTCCATTCCATCTATGAAGGTGTTTGCGGTTGATGAAAGAGAAGAATACAACCATGGAAACGATCATAAAAACGAATGGAATGTGTAATGTAAAGTAGGAAGTTGGAGTAACTATTGGTGTTATAGTGGACGAAAGACCTAGTACCATAATTATGTTAAGGATATTAGCGCCTAAGACATTTCCTATGGAAATATCATGGGCTTTTTTCACAACTGCCGTAATAGCGGTTACTAATTCGGGTAATGATGTGCCAAAGGCAGTGAGCGTAAGGCCTATAACCACATCAGGAACCCCTAAAAGCCTTGCTAGAGTTTCGCCATGTGTGACCAATAGGTTTGCGCCTATAACGGTCATAATCAAGCCGATGACAAATAGGACAATTCTCTTAATAACAACTTTACGACTACGGTCAATTGACTCATCGTAGGCAATTTCAACTGCACTAGCTTTGGCGTCTTTAACATTCTGATATAAATAAAGCACCATAATCCCTAAGAAGATGAAACCAGTGGTTCTTGATATAACACCGAAGAAGAAGCCAATACCTGCTAATGAAGCTATGAGAGCAAGAAGAAAGATGCCTGTTTCTTTTAATTTTTTCTTATCTGTTATGAGCGGCTTTGATAACATAATTGTAAGTGCTAAGATAAAACCTGTGTTACAGGCAATAGAGCCGACAGCGTTACCAAAGGCTATATCTGTGTTGCCGCGTATTGCTGAGCTACCTGAAACCATTGCTTCAGGTAATGTGGTGCAGATACTTACGAGTGTTGCACCTATAATGATATTTGGTACTTTCAGGACTTTTGCTACCCATATGGTTGAATCAATAAACCAATCTGATCCCTTAATAATGAGCACAAAGCCCACTAAGAACAATAGTATTGCTGTGTAGTTTTCCATATTTCCTCCAAATCTATTATCTAAATCAGAAATTCTGCATGAAATAAAAAAACCCATACTGATTGAATCAGTATAAGTCTCGCTTTAGTTCATATATAACAACCGGGTCCATGACCGTAATGACGATTGTTACAACACTGCGTATATGGGCAGTGCAGCTACTCCCTTAACTTTGTATCATTATACTATCATAAGCCTTGATTGACAAGAAAAACTTGGGAAGAAGGCCTAATTACGTTTGTTTGGCCTAACTGACTATGCTATAATATTTGGGTGTAGAATGCTAGAAATGAGGAAACATAATGGGAAAAGAATTAATCATAGCTGAGAAGCCATCGGTGGCAAGGGACATTGCAAAAGTACTTAAGTGTAATGGTCGTCGAGACGGGTTTATAGAAGGTGAAGGCTACGTTATTACATGGGCCGTCGGTCACCTGATTACATTGGCTGAACCAGAAGACTATAATGAAATCTACAAGAAATGGGATTACAAAACCCTTCCTATATTACCAGAAGAAATTAATATAAAACCTTATGAGAAGACTGTAAAACAACTTAAGATTATCACATCCCTTGTAAACCGAGACGATGTTGACAGTCTTATTTGCGCAACCGATAGTGGACGTGAAGGTGAGTTGATCTTTAGATACGTCTATACCTATACGAAAAGTGAAAAACCTTTTAAACGTCTTTGGATTTCGTCTATGACAGATGAAGCCATACAACATGGTTTTGATACCCTTAAAGATGGTAAAGAATATGATGACCTCTATTATTCGGCAAAGTGTCGATCAGAGTCTGATTGGTTAGTTGGTATTAATGCAACTAGAGCCTATACAACTAAGAACTATGTCCTTCTAAGTGTAGGACGGGTGCAGACACCAACCTTAGCTCTAATTGTCAACCGTGATCATGAAATAAAAGACTTTAAACCACAAGACTATTTTGAAGTGTTGGCTAATTATGGTGAGTTTAACGGTACTTGGTTTGAAGGTAAGGTTAGCGAAACTAAAATTCTAAAGAAAGATTTAGCAGATGCCATAGCAGCCAAAATTATCGATAAAAAAGGTGTTGTAAGCAAAGTTAGTAATAAGAAAAATAAGTTGTTACCACCAACCTTATATGACCTAACAGAGCTTCAACGAGATGGTAACCGATATTATGGTTTTACTGCTCAGAATGTACTTACTATAGCTCAGAGTTTATATGAGAAAAGAAAGCTAATCACCTACCCAAGAACAGATTCTCGTTACCTCAGTGATGATATGAAGGGTGTTGTCAAAAGCACCATGCAGAAAATCTCTGTACCTCCTTATAATAAGGCCATTGAACCTGTCCTAGCTAAAGGTCTTAAATTCTCCAAAAGAATCATAGACAATAAGAAGGTAACCGATCACCATGCTATTATCCCTACTAACAAACAACCAAACCTAAATGGTATCTCTGAAGACGAGAAGAAAATTTATAATTTAATTGTCAAAAGATTTATTGCTGTCTTCTATGAGCCGCATCTATATAATACAACGGAGCTTATCGTCGAAGTTGAAGGTGAGACCTTTGTATCTAAGGGAAAAGTAATTACACAAGATGGTTGGAAGAAATTATATAAGGCAGAGAAGGATAAGAAGGATACAGAATTACCAGTACTTAAAAAAGGTGACTTCATAGAAGTGGTTGGCTCAGAGTTGTTGGTTAAGAAAACATCACCACCAAAGCCATATACCGAAGCTACACTCCTAAGTGCCATGGAAAATGCTGGACGTTTTGTTGATGAGGATGATCTGAAAGAACAGTTGAAGGAATCAGGCTTTGGTACACCGGCTACAAGAGCGGGTATCATAGAACGTCTGATTCAAGTGAAGTATATAAGACGTAAAGGTAAGTCTTTACAACCGACCCCTAAAGGTATTAAGCTCATTGCTATTGTTCCAGAGGAACTTAAGTCTCCTGTGACAACGGGTAAATGGGAGAAGGGTTTAACAAAAATTGCTAAAGGTGAATTAGAAGCTGACAAGTTTATGAGTAGCATTCGAAGGTTTGTTGCCTATATTGTTAATGCAGCAGGCAAAAGCAGTGGCAAAGTTGTCTTCGAACAAGACCAGGCAAAGGGTGGTAAGAAGTTTGTACCTAAAGGACCAATTCTAGGAGATTGTCCTTTATGTGAAGATGGTAAGATTGCAGAGAATAGCAAGTCTTATTATTGTAGTAATTGGCGTAGTGGATGTAAAATGACCATCTGGAAAAATGTACTTGAGAAATATGGCAAAGAGATTGACCATGACACGGTTAAGGCTCTGTTAACTGATAAAGAGATTAAGGGTTACAAACTTAAATTACCTCAAACAGGAGAGGATAAAGTTGCAACCTTATCCTTATCCAAAGCAGGAGAGGTACAACTGCTTAATATGACAGGTATTAAAGAATAGAAAGAAGAGGTGTGTAAGGTGAAGAAAAGAACCATAGTGATTGTGTTGGCATTATGTTTATCCTTAATGTGGACATTGGCAGTACATGCAGAAGAGACCTATGATTATACCTTACTCATATTTATGAATGGGTCTGATCTTGAGTCGGAATACTATGCAGGTACAGATGATTTTCTTGAGATGATTCAAGGTAATATTCCACCCAACATAGCTGTAATAGTTGAGACGGGTGGTACAAGTGAGTGGCATACATTAGAGTATGATTTGCCTGCTGTAAGTTCCAAAGTAAACCAAAGATGGCGAGTGACACAAGATACTATAGAACTTGTGGATAGTCTTGGCAGTAGTAATATGGGTGCAAGCAACACCTTGTCTAACTTTATACAATTTGGTGTCAGCAACTATCCTTCAGACCAGTATTCCTTAGTCTTATGGAACCATGGTGCGGGTGCTATTTATGGCTATGGGGCGGATGAGAAGAATGATTATGACACAATGACTTTAGATGAATTACAAACGAGTTTGGAAAATGCCTATGCTGTGACCAATCAAAGATTTGACCTAATTGGCTTTGATGCATGTTTAATGGCATCCGTTGAGGTTGCCCATGTATTAGAACCTTACGCCGACTATATGGTAGGTTCAGAAGAGTTGGAACCAGGCCATGGATGGTCTTATAGAGATGTAATGGATCATTTGGCGGATAATATTGATTCAACACCTTCAGAGTTAGGCCAAGCCATCATTGAAGGTTTTGTAGATCAGTCAGAAGATTACGGGACTAGTGATGCAATAACCTTATCATTGATTGACCTATCTGAGATTGATGCAGTTTTAACCAGTCTCGACAAACTATTAGCTAGAGCTTTGATTGGGCTAAACGATCAGGATATCAAAGAATTTTTGCTTAAAGCTAGATTAGAATCGGAAAGCTACGGTGAAGGTAATAGTGCAAGTGATATACCGGACAGCGACATGGTGGATATTATAGACTTTGCCACAAGGTTGAATGAGTACTACCCAGCCCAGGCAGAGGAATTAGTTCTTGCTATATATGAGGCAGTTGACAAGAATATAAACTCATCCTACAAGCCTAATGCTTCTGGTCTATCTATGTATATACCGGCTAAAGATAAGGAAACTATGGCTATTGCCTATGATGCGCTCGTAGCAATTGATATGCCGGATCAATACTTAGCTTATATCCAAAAGACGATCAGTATTATTACAGGGAATGTCACAACCATTGATTTTGATGAAACAATTGTGGATGCTGAAACAAACACTCAAGTTCAGATTAATCTAGAGAATAACAGCATAGAAGGCGACGATCAATTTTACTATTTCCAAGTGCCTCAGGATGACATTAGCCTAATAAATGAAGTTTATACCATTATGGGTCTGATAGATGAGGCAGGGGACATTCAGTATCTAGCTAGAGACAGAGTTGATGATGATGCTATGATGGACGATGGTGTGATTATTGGTGAAACTTTAGAGTACTGGGTGGAGATAGATGGCATACCTGTAGCAATGTATTATGAGAGCCACGACGCTACAGGGGTTATTCATTATTACATTCCAATTCAATTGAACGGTGAAGATGCTGACTTGATTGTCCTTTTTAGTCATACTTATCCAAATGGAAAAATACTTGGAGCAAGACGTTTAGACACAGAACATGAGAATATTTACAATCGTAGTTTAATAGCTTTGAAGCCAGATGATGTCATAGATTTCATATATGAGTATGACCTATATGATATAAACAGTGATACATACAGTTATGACGGTTGGTATCAAGTGGATTCAACAAAAGTAGGACAAGGTTTACTTTTCACATGGGAACCTTTAGCTGAAGGTAATTATGCTTACGCTTTTGAGATTGAAGATATCTATGGTAATAGGTATCAGACCGATTGGTTAACTTATTTACAGTCTGCTACGGCATCAACCAGCAATACAGTAGATGATGCTATTTGGGACAATTTAGAAGAGAACACGATTGTTGTTGAAGGAGAATACCCTTGGTTAGCGCCTACGGAGCTAGCGCCTAGTGAGTGGGCAATCCCTTATGTAAATACAGCTTACAACAATGGTTTGACTACAGAGAAAACCCTTAAGAATTTTACTAGTAACATTACGCGTGAAGAGTTTTGTGAATTAGTTGTTAATATGTATGAAAGATCAACGGGCAAGACCATAGCTATCAGCCAGCCAATAGTCTTTGATGACACAAGTAACCTAGCAATTACAAAAGCTTACCAGATAGGTATTGTCAGTGGTTATGGTAATGGTTTGTTTGGACCAGATGACGAGATCACAAGAGAACAGCTTATGACCATGTTTTATAGGGCTTTAGTCTTGTTGGATCCATCTTATGGAGAGGTTACTTACCCTGACCTTACTTTTATTGATGTCCTTGATGTTGAAACATGGGCTTCTGAGGGAACAAAAGCACTTGTTTACTATGAGTTGGTCAATGGTGTTGGTGGTAACCGGCTTAGCCCTAAGACCAATGCAACAATCGAACAAGCCTTAAAGTTAGTGAATGGTGTTTATGAGTTCTATCTGGCAAACTAGTTGCATTCAAAATGAAATTTGATATAATAGTTTGAAGTCAGGCTTGCCTGGCTTCAATTTTATGAAAGTGTGATCAGATGAATATTAAAGACTATGTAGCAAAAAATATACTATTATTAGACGGGGCTATGGGAACTTATTATGCTGAATTAACTCATGGTAACTTTACTATGTCCGAGCCGGCTAATCTAAAGAACCCTGACTTAATCCGCCAGATTCATAAGGAATATATAGAAGCTGGAGCCAAGTTAATTCGCACCAACACTTTTTCAGCTAATCCCTTTACTCTTGAAAAGGACATGGCTTATGCTGAGAGAGTTATAGTGGCTGGAATAAAAATTGCCAATGAAGCGGCTAAAGGCACTGATACCAGTGTTGCCTATAGTATTGGACCAATTCCAGAGCCTTATGATGTGGACAATAGGGAAATCATTTCAACCTACCATAAGATGATTGATATCGCTCTTAGAGAAGGTGTGCAAATTATTCTGTTTGAGACATTTTCAAGGTTAGAGCTTGTGAGTGACTTAGTAAGCTATGTTAAAGAACAATCTTCGATGATTCAAGTTATGACGAATTTCTCGCTCAACCAACATGGTTACACCAAGGTAGGTATCTTAAAAGAGAAAATCATAGAACACAATAAAGAGCAGTCTAATTTAGCTGCTTATGGTTTTAATTGTGGTGTTGGTGTGAGTCATCTTCTAAAACTTATACAAACCATAGACTTTGATCCAGAGACTTTGATCGCTGTGCCTAATGCTGGTTATCCTGACCAACAGATGGAGAGAACTGTTTACCAAAACAATGCTGAATTTTTTGCAGAGACCATGTTACGTATCTGTGAAGAAGGCGTCAGAATTGTTGGTGGTTGTTGTGGAACCACACCGCTGCATATTAAGAAGTTAGCAGACAGATTAGCCACTTTTGATGAGAAACATATTTTACGTTCACCCCTAAAATCTGATAGTGATGTTGTGAATCAGCCACTTGAGAATAAGTTCAGGCAGAAGTTAGAAGCAAATGAATTTGTTATAGCAGTAGAACTGGATCCACCTTATAAACCAAATATGCAAAGTTTAATGTCAGCGGCCCACCTTTTACAAGATGTTGGTGTTGATGTGATTACTATAGCGGATTCCCCACTAGGTCGTGCTAGAGCGGATGCCATGTTAATGGCAGCAAAGATAAAACAGGCTATTGGTATGGATGTTTTACCTCATATGAGTCTTAGGGATAGGAATCTAATAGCCCTTAGAGCTAGTTTGTTAGGTGCCCATCTTTTTGATGTTAGAAATGTTCTAGTTGTTACAGGCGACCCAATTCCAAGTGATGACAGAGATGAAATAAAAAGTGTATTTAACATGAATTCTATCAACTTCATGTCTTATGTTTCAGAACTAAATCAAGGTTTTGGTGATGATGGTTTTTATATGGGTGGTGCCCTAAATCCCTATAGTGCCAATATTGATAAAACGATAGAGCGTGTCCTTAAGAAAAAGGCTTCGGGTGCAAAATACCTAATGACTCAACCTGTCTATAACCAACAAGGGATTGATAACATTATTAAGATAAAGGAAGCAACAGGGATGAAAATACTTGGTGGTATAATGCCACTTGTTAGCCTTAGAAATGCTAGATTTTTACATTATGAGTTTCCAGGTATCACCATTCCAGAAAGTGTTATGAATGTCTTCAAAGAAGGAATGACAAGAGAAGAAAGTGAACAAGTTGGTGTGAAAGTGGCTATTGATATAGCAAGAGAAATGAAAGCCCATGTTGATGGTTTTTACTTTATGACACCTTTTAACAGAGCAACCATGATTGAAAAAGTGATTCGTGGTTTATAAGGAGAACTAAAGTGGTAAAAGTAATTGTCTTATGTGGTAAAGTTGGTTCTGGAAAGACAACTTATGCAAAAAAATTAGAGGCTGACATTGGTGCAGTGACCTTATCAGTAGATGAGTGGATGCTTGGCATACATGGTCGCGATATTCCATGCTCTAACCACCAAGAAATGGTAGAGCGTGTTAAGAAATGTCTTTATAAAGAAGCAGATAAGTTCTTAAGCAAAGGGGTAAATGTTATCCTAGACTTTGGCTTCTGGACAAGGAAAGAGCGCGGGGCAGTAAAAGAACGTTTTGGGTCTTATGATGTCTTGATTCATTATCTTAAGGCGGATGAAGAATTGTTGTATCGACGATTGGAAGTTAGAAATTCTAGTGCTGAAGATGCCACCTATAAAATTGAACGTGAAACCCATGAAAGACTTAACGCTAGGTTTGAAGAACCTGTTGAGGAAGATGTTGTGACGATAGAACAATTATAATTATAAGTTACCTTGACCAGATCTGTTAAGGAAGCTATAATTTGATTATAAGATGAAAGATATAGGGTTATAGAAATGACAAAGTGGTTAACTTACACAAGAACAATTACATTTAATTTTGACGCTTATGGGTTAAGTCTGTCAAAATTTAAGTATGAGTAAGTAACCATTAATAGATTGTCGATTCAGCTCAAGCTATTATGCTTGGGCTTTTTTTATTATAGAAAATACGTCTATAATAAAAAATATATAGGAGATAAATTATGATTGCATTATCAGTAAATCAAGTGAGTAAAGCCTTTGGGGCAACGGAAATATTTAACCGTCTTTCAATGGATGTTAAAGAAGGTGAACGATTAGGTCTTATAGGACCTAATGGGTGTGGGAAAACAACCCTTATGAAAATTCTTATGGGTGTAGAAGATTACCATGAAGGTGTTATATCTTTTAAGAAAGGTTTACGTATTGGCTACCTAAATCAAACACCTGACTATGATGAAGCTATGAAGGTGAAAGATGTGATGACCTTAGCTTTTGAAAAAATAGATCGACTAAAAGAAGAAATGACCAGCTATGAAGCTGAGTTTGCCAACTTAGACGGAGACGATTTAGAGAAGGCTTTGAAAAAGTACGGTGATTTAAGTCAACAATTTGAACATGAAGGTGGTTATGAGGTAGAAACCAGACTATCCATCATTTCAGAAGGTCTTAAGATTCCAGCTGAGATGATGGCACAAACATTCGGTCAATTATCTGGTGGTGAGAAGACGAGGGTTGAGTTAGCCAAGACCTTGCTTGAAGAACCGGATGTAATGCTCCTAGATGAGCCATCAAACCATTTGGATATGATGTCCATAGAATGGCTTGAAGAATTTCTTAAGACTTATAAGGGGACAGTCATCATCATCTCTCATGATCGATACTTCTTAGACCGTGTTGTTACTAGAATTGTGGAGATGAGTTTTGATAAACTTACCATCTATCATGGTAACTACAGTTATTATGTGGTTGAAAAGGAAAGAAGGTTCTTAATAGACCTGAAATTTTATGAGAATCAACAAAAAGAAGTAAAAAGAGTTGAGAACCAGATTAAACGTTACCGTGTATGGGGAACCATGCGTGATAGTGAGAAGATGTTTAAGAAAGCTAAAGAGTTGGAAAAAAGACTCTCTAAGATGACACCTCTTGAAAGACCGAAATTTGATAATAAGAAAGTGAAGTTTGCTTTTAATTCTCAAAACAGATCAGGCAAAAGAGTGTTGGTCATCGAAGACCTGGCAAAGTCATATGACCAGGCATTATTTAACTCAGTTAATTTTGATTTATTCTTCGGAGAAAGTTTATGTCTTATTGGAGATAACGGGACAGGCAAATCCACGATCCTTAAGATGATTGTTTCTTCAGCAGATGAAATGGAGCATGTTGGCATCAACCATCAAGATGAACATGTCCATATTGAAGCAGACCACGGTGAGATTACCATTGGCAGTCGAATTAAGGTGGGTTACTTGGCTCAGGAAGTCAGCTTTGTGGATGATCAAATGACCATGGTAGATTATTTTAGCCGTCTTCATAACGTTACATTATCAGATGCCAGAAGAGAATTAGCTAAAGTTTTATTTGTTAAAGATGATGTGATGAAAAAGATTGGTAACCTAAGTGGTGGTGAGAAGAGTCGCTTGAAACTATGTTCTTTGATGTTTGAGAAAGTTAACTTACTTGTCCTTGATGAGCCTACCAATCATTTAGATATTGATTCTAGAGAGATCCTTGAAGAAACTCTAATAGATTTTGAAGGGACATTACTATTCGTTTCTCATGACCGTTACTTTATTGCTAAGATTGCTAATCGTATGGGTGAAATTAGAGAGAACACATTTTTCTACTATGCAGGTAATTACGATTATTATCGAGAAGCAAAGGCTAAGGAAAAGCAAAATAATATAACTGCAACTGTGAAAACAGTGAAAGTTGAGAAGCAGAAGGATTCAACCCCAAAAGTGCCTCAGAAGTACCTAATGGCCTTTGAAGAGGTGGAGAAGAAGATAGAGCTATATGAAGAAGAACAAGCTAGGGTGGCAAGTGAAATGGAAGACTGTGTTAGTGATGTGGAGAAATTGAACAAACTTTATAGTCGATCAGAAGAACTTGAATTAGCCTTGCTAGAAGCTATGTCTAGGTGGGAAGAATTGTCGCTAATGATCAGCGGGGATTAATAGACGAAAAACTGTGGGAATGGTACAATAAGTTTATCAAACCATGAGAGGTGCTTATGTTTAAAATCATATTAGATAATCTATTTGGCTATGACCTAATTATCATTGTCATTGCTATACTTGCTGGATTTATTGTATTGCCTAGAGCGAGTAAAGCCAGTGAAGCCTTAAAAAAACAACTTCAGCCAACCTTGTATGTGCCAATTGATGTCCTTCTAGGGCAGTTTAAGAATCATAAACAAGAAAAAGTAAATCTTCAACTTATTAAGGAATTAAAGGATGATGAAGTTAAGTTTGTGAGTATTTTAGTCACAGTCATGTCTGTTTTTCCTTTACTTGGTATACTTGGAACGATTATATCCTTATTAAGAATGGTGGATCTTGGAAGTCAAGAAGTTCTTATTAATTTTACAACCGCATTAACATCAACTTTCTGGGGGCTAGTCTTTGCGATTTTGTTTAAGGGCCTCACTTCCTCATTGTTGGCTCAAAGTGATCAAAATAGTGAAAATTTTGAACTGCTTGTGAAACGTCTTGATCTTTTAAACGGAAGTGGTGATGATTTTGAGGAGAAGTAGAACAACAATGGTAGATATGACCTCTTTGTTGGATGTTGTATTTATTCTGCTGTTTGCTTTAATAATGAATGTGAATATTACAAGAGCTGAAGATAAAGAAGCCCTTGAGATAGCCGAAGCAGCGCTGGTACAAAATATGGAAGAAAATGACCAGTTAAGATCCAGCTTAGAAGTGAGTGAGATGGATGCTTCAGAACAGTCTGAAGCCTTGCAAGCAGCCAATGAGGCAATAGATACTCTTGAAGATAAATTAGTGAATCAGAAAGCTGTCATGGACCAAAGACAGGCAATTCTAGATGTCCTATCAGAACAGTTATCAGACTTACTTCAGCAAGAGGTATCTTTGAAAAGTGAAGACATACCGGATGAATGGTTAGCAGAACTTGATTCGGAAGGTGTTCTTGTGGAAGAATGGTTAAAATATAAGCAAATTGCCGAGAGGTATTTGTTTGTTGAAGTTGAAATTGAAGGTGAGTTTGGACGTGTGTATGTGGACGGTGAATACACAAAGATTAACCTTGAATATGATATTGTGAAGATAAAAGAACAAAGAATAGAACTAGAAGAGGAACTTGGAAGTTACATGTTGGACTGGCTGGATCATAAAGTTGGTGGTTATAGTTTCATTTTTGTCAGTGTTACAGCGGATGAGGATGTTGACCGTGAGTCTAGGTTGGCTTTATTTAATGCCTTACAGAAATTACAAACAGCTTTTGATAAAGAACAGTACTTGATTAATCAATTTGTTAACTATCAATAGGAGGGGACTATGTCAGATAAAGAGTGGAATAAGAAGGAACAAAGAATACGAAGAGACGAACGTAAGAAAGTTAAGAAAAAAAGAAGAGCTAAAGGTACTCTATATTCATTAGGTGCTTTCATAATAGCTCTACTATTGTCCATAGGAAGTGGATTTTTAGGGTTAAATCCAGTTGGTATTTTTTCTGATGGCTCAGGTAGTCATTCTGTGATTAAAGACAATGAGCAAGAGCAAACAGAACCAATAAAAATGGTCGATGAAGAAGTGGGTATGCAGCAAGTTGTGATTATTGTATCGGATAAGGATTATATTTATCTAGATGAACTATATGACCTGGAGGGTATTACAGAGATAGTAAATGGGTTGAATCCTGATGAAGTTATAGAACTTGTAGATAAGAGGGCCAAAAGTTTAACTTTTGACGAAATTGAAAAACTATTGAATGATTCAGGAATAGAATATAATATAGTGAAACAAGTTGAATAAGCCATAACATTTATAGGCATATGTCCTATATGCAGTGTAATGTGGTAAAGTAGCAGTTACGTAAAGAATTCCCTATTGACATCTATTTGGAAAATTGATACAATAGGCTAAATTATTAGTTCAATAATTGATGAAATGCAATGAAAGAGCAGTGGTTGTTTCTTGGTAGGTTAAGAGAGTCGGTGGTTGGTGTGAACCGATGCTACAGTTATAATCAAATCCCTCTAGAGCATTTTTACTGAACCTTAAGACTTCGGTCAATGAGTAAGTAGAAACGGTAGACCCCGTTACAGGTCAGGATTTGTTAGAATCTTTAATGAGTGGTCACATAAGTGGCAACTAGGGTGGTACCGCGTATCGTATATACGTCCCTACAGTATAACTGTAGGGACTTTTTTTAGTTTATAAAGAAAGGTAAACTTTCTATGATAAACTAAAAATGCTCCGCAGGTTGCACACGAATGCGTAATGTAGGTGTCTTATGGACCACATTCGGCGCTGCAAATGTGACGAGGTCACTATTTGATCTAACCTTTTTATATTATATGTTAGATAAGATGAATAAAAAGGAATGTATATTTATACAATTTATGTGTATCTAGAGCATGGATTATTGGACAAAGCTGTGCTATAATAGGCTTGTTTAGCACATTAAACTACTAAAATATTTTAACGTTAAAACCGTTACTTAATTTTAAGAATTCACTTAGGTGGTTATGAATCATTTAAGTAGATGAAAGAGGAGGAAACATTATGAGTAGACATGTATTATCCGTACTAGTGAGCAATCATTCGGGGGTATTAAGTCGAGTCGCAGGGCTGTTTAGCCGAAGAGGGTTTAACATTGATAGCTTATCTGTTGGAGAGACTGAGCACCCAGATGTTTCAAGAATGACATTGGTAGCCCACGGCGATGATTTGATCATTGATCAAATTACAAAGCAACTAAATAAATTGCACGATGTATTATACATCAAAGAGCTTGAGCAAGAGTTTTCTGTATATAAGGAATTAGCACTTGTTAAAGTAAAGGCTATATCAACAACAAGAGTAGAGATTATCGGCATCATTGATATGTTTGACGCTGAGATAATTGATGCAGCAACAGAGGCGATTACGGTTGAAATCACTGGTGATAAAACTGAAATCAATACGTTCATTAATTTACTTGAGCCTTATGGTATTAAGGAATTAACTAGAACTGGTCTGATAGCATTACAAAAAGGTAACCACGAAATAAAGGATGACATTAATTAAGAATTTAAAAACAATTAAAAAAAGAGTTCTATGGAGGAAATGAAAAATGGCAAAAATGTTTTATGAAGACGATTGTAACTTATCACTACTTGATGGTAAGACAGTAGCAGTAATTGGATATGGATCACAAGGGCATGCACACGCACGTAACCTTAAAGATTCAGGTGTAGATGTGGTTGTTGGTTTATATGAAGGTAGTAAATCATGGGCAGTGGCTGAAGCAGATGGGCTTAAGGTAGCTGTAGCAGCAGAAGCAGCAAAAGCTGCTGATGTCATTATGATTCTTCTTCCAGACGAGAAACAAGCAGATGTTTATAATGAAAGCATTGCACCAAACTTAGAAGCAGGTAACGCACTTGTTTTCGCACACGGATTTAACATTCATTATGGTTTGATTCAAGCACCTGCAGATGTTGATGTATTCATGGTAGCACCTAAAGGTCCTGGTCACACAGTTAGATACCAATACGAAGAAGGTAAAGGTGTTCCTTGTCTAATCGCTGTATACCAAGATGCAACTGGTCAAGCAGAAGCTAGAGGTCTTTCATATGCTGCTGGTATTGGTGGAGCAAGAGCAGGTATCCTTGAAACAACATTCAAAGAAGAAACAGAAACTGACTTATTCGGTGAGCAAGCTGTACTTTGTGGTGGTGTATCAGAACTTATGAAGGCTGGTTTTGAAACATTAGTTGAAGCAGGTTACCAACCAGAGAGTGCTTACTTCGAGTGTGTTCACGAGATGAAGTTAATCATTGACCTAGTAAACAAAGGTGGACTTAGCTTCATGAGATACTCAATTTCAGATACAGCTGAATTTGGCGATTACTCAATTGGTAAGAGAATCATCACTGATGAGACTAAGAAAGAAATGAAGAAAGTTCTTGGAGAGATTCAAGATGGTACATTTGCTAGAAGATGGATCCTTGAGAACCAAGCTAAGAGACCTGCATTTAACTCAAGAAGACGTATCGAATCTGAACTTCAGATCGAAACTGTTGGAGCAGAGCTTAGAAAAATGATGTCATGGATGAAGTAATTTGTGATATTCTGCTTGATTTGGGCTCTATGCACTTAGCAATGACTTGACGTACCTCTCGTACGACGGCGTCATGGCTAAGCACATATAACCTCAAATCACTTGAATCTAACAAATTATTAAAGTGAAAATATTAAGTAGATGGCTTGAACTTCAAGCTTCAAGCCATCTACATTTATTCTAACCACTGACCACTAACTGACTATCCAACTACCCGACTACCCGACTATCTAACCATTTACCAACCCCACATCATTGATTTGTACCAGCTATATAAGCTGTTAGACATGAATAATGTGGCAAAAACTAGGAGGCATAACAGGATGAAGCGAAAAATGGAAATATACGATTCGACTTTAAGAGATGGCGCTCAAAGTGAAGGCATATCTTTTTCAGTCAATGATAAGTTAAAGATTGTTAAGGCATTAGATGATATGGGTGTACCTTTTATCGAAGCTGGTAATCCAGGTTCAAACCCTAAAGACTTGGAATTCTTTGAGGCAATTAAGGAATTACGACTGAAGCATTCTGAGATTGTTGCATTTGGGTCTACTAGAAGAAGAGACATTAAAGCTTCTGAAGACGCTAATGTACAGTCTATGTTAAAAGCAGACACAAAACACGTGGCGATTTTTGGTAAAAGTTGGGACTTTCACGTCACAGATATCATCAACACAAGTTTAGAAGAAAACTTAAATATGATTGATGACACCATAAAGTTTATGATTGAGCAAGGCAAAGAAGTCACTTATGATGCAGAGCATTTCTTTGATGGATTTAAGAACAACCCAGATTATGCAATGATGACTTTGGCAGCTGCTGATAAAGCAGGGGCTAAGAGGTTGATCCTTTGTGATACCAATGGTGGATGTTTACCATCAGAAGTATATGAAGTGACTAAGAAAGTCGCAGAAACTTTCCCAAATACAATCGTAGGCATTCATGCTCATAACGATAGTGGTGTAGCAGTTGCAAACTCTTTATTATCTGTTGAAGCTGGTTCAACACAAGTACAAGGTACTTTTGTTGGGTTTGGTGAGAGATGTGGTAATGCTAACCTTTCAACAATAATTGCTAACTTAGAGCTGAAGATGGGGATCCCTTGTATCCTTGAAGGAGAACTTGAGAATTTAACATCTATGGCTAAGCTAGTATCTGAGATTGCTAATATTAATCAAGATGATCAGGCACCTTTTGTAGGGCGTAAAGCGTTTACACATAAGGGTGGTATGCATATTGATGGTGTGAATAAAAACTCTAAGAGCTTTGAACATATTGACCCAACCTTAGTTGGTAATAGCAGAAGGTTCCTAATGTCTGAAGTAGCAGGACGTAGTTCAATTCTTAAGAAGATACAGAAAGTAGTTCCTTCTATTACTAAGTCTTCACCTGAGACAGCACTCATAATGAGCAAACTCAAAGAATTAGAACATCAAGGTTATCAATTTGAAGGTGCTGAATCTACATTTGAACTTGTTATTCGTAAACACCTTGGTAAATACAAGCCATTCTTTGAACTTGAGAACTTTAAGACCATGGGTGAAAGACCTGATGTTAACAGCATCGTAAGTGCTGTAGCAATGGTTAAAGTAAATGTTGATGGCGACTCTAAGATGGTTGCAGCTGAAGGTGATGGGCCAGTCAATGCACTGGACAAGGCCCTCAGACAAGCCCTTGAAGGTTTCTATCCAGAACTTAAGAAGGTTCACTTAATTGACTATAAAGTTAGAGTACTTGATGGCAAAGAAGCCAGTGCAGCAAAAGTTCGTGTTCTGATCACATCAACAGATGGAGAGAAAGACTGGACAACCGTTGGCGTATCAACGGACATTGTTGAAGCAAGTTTGATTGCCCTCATTGATTCGATTGAAATTAAGTTACTTAAGGATATTGAAGAGAAGATGAAGGCGTATATCTAGGATAAGTTAGATAGTCAGATAGTGGTAAGTCGGATAGTAAATGTTTTTGTTTTGTCACAGTCGCTGACTGTCCAGGTTTGTAATAATGAATGGATTCTCAGCGAGAATGACGATGGGAAGAATGACAGAGATATAAATGACATGAACGAGAATGACAGAGATAAAAGTGACATTGATTTGATAGTTTAATGATTAACTAGGAATGAGATGGAATGTTGTCATTCTGAGGAGGCGTATTTTGCCAACGTGAGAATCTAGTATTTAAAATAAGCAACACTAATATATAAGAATAAGAGCTAAGGAGAATATGAAATGAATTATAACATTGCAGTACTAAAAGGGGACGGAATTGGTCCTGACATCGTGGATCAAGCACTTCGTGTCCTTGACAAAGTAGCAGATAAATATAATCATACTTTTAACTATACAGAAGCCTTAATTGGTGGTGCGGCCATTGACGCTGTTGGAAAATCACTTCCAGATGAGACGGTTAAGATTTGTAAAGCTTCAGATTCAGTCATCCTTGGTGCTGTTGGTGGACCTAAATGGGACACAATTGGTAGTGGTGACCGTCCAGAGAAAGCTTTACTTGGTATAAGAGCTGAGCTTGGACTTTTTGCTAATATTAGACCTGCAATTATGTACAAAGAACTTAAAGACGCATGTCCTCTTAAAGACCACATCATTGGTGATGATGGGATAGACATTGTTGTTGTTCGAGAGTTAACTGGTGGTATCTACTTTGGTGATCGAGGTGAAGGAACTGATCCCGAGCTTGGTGACTATAGATATGACACAATGAAATATTCTGAGAAAGAAGTTGAACGTATCGCAATTAACGCTTTTGACATAGCAATGAAACGTAATAAGAAAGTGACTAGTGTAGATAAAGCCAATGTCCTTGATTCTTCTAAGTTATGGAGAGGTGTTATTGAACGTGTAGCTAAAGATTATCCAGAAGTAGAAGTAGATCACTTATATGTTGATAACGCTGCAATGCAGTTAGTTATCAATCCTAAGCAGTTTGATGTTATCGTTACTGGTAACATGTTTGGAGATATTATTTCTGACGAAGCAAGTATGATTACAGGATCTATAGGTATGTTACCATCTGCTAGTTTAAGTGCTGGGAAGATTGGTATGTATGAGCCTATTCATGGTTCAGCACCTGACATTGCTGGTCAAGACAAAGCTAATCCAATTGCAACTGTTTTATCAGTAGCTATGATGTTAAGATACGCATTTAACCTTGATGAAGAGGCAAATGTTATGGAAGCAGCTGTGGCAAAAGTTCTTGAAGAAGGTTACAGAACTGGCGACATTATGAGTGACGGATGTAAACAAGTAGGTACAGTTGAGATGGGCGATCTTATTTGCTCAAAGTTATAGATTGAAAGAAGGGTGACATGGATGAGAAGTGATCAAGTAAAAAGCGGCATTGAAAGAGCACCACATAGATCATTATTTAAGGCAATGGGTTATACGAATGAAGAAATCGAACGTCCATTAATTGGTATAGTAAACTCACAAACAGACATCGTTCCAGGACATGTCCATTTGGATACAATTGCAGCAGCAGCTAAAAAAGGTGTTTTGATGGCTGGTGGTACACCAGTAGAATTCTCAACAATCGCTGTATGTGACGGTATTGCCATGGGTCACGGTGGTATGCATTATTCACTAGTTTCTAGAGAGCTCATAGCTGACTCTGTTGAAACGATGACTTTAGCTCATGGCCTTGATGCTTTAGTTTTTATTCCTAACTGTGATAAAGTTGTTCCAGGTATGCTAATGGCTGCAGCTAGATTAAATGTACCAGCTGTTTTTGTCAGTGGTGGACCAATGTTATCACTTGAGAAGAACGGTCAATACTTAGACTTAAACTCTGTTTTTGAAGCTGTTGGTGCTTATAAAGCAGGAACGATGAGTGAAGAAGAAGTTTATGCTTGTGAAGATTCAGCATGTCCAACGTGTGGTTCATGTTCTGGTATGTTTACTGCTAATAGTATGAACTGTTTAACTGAAGTTATTGGTATGGGTCTGCCTGGTAATGGTACAATCCCAGCCGTTTTCTCCGAACGTGTACGCCTAGCAACTAAAGCAGGTATGCAAGTTATGGATATGTTTTTCACGGATACAAAACCAAGTGATATTATGACCCCTGAAGCATTTGCCAATGCTTTAACTGTTGATATGGCTCTTGGTTGTAGTACAAACACAATGTTACACTTACCAGCTATTGCTCATGAGGCAGGCGTAGAGCTTAACTTAGAGATGGCTAATGAAGTAAGTGCAAGAACACCTAACCTATGTAAATTAAGTCCAGCGGGTCCACACCATGTTCAAGACTTATATAATGCTGGTGGTGTTCAAGCAGTTGTAAAAGAATTAGCTAAGAAAGACTTAATCAACACTGACTGTAAAACAGTGACTGGTAAAACAGTAGCTGAAAACATTGCTAGTGTTATTAATAGAGATGAAACAGTAATTCGACCAATAGACAATCCATACAGTGAAACTGGTGGTATTGCAGTGCTTAAAGGTAACATTGCACCAGATGGTTGTGTTGTTAAGAAATCAGCGGTTGCACCTGAGATGTTAAAACATACAGGTCCAGCTAGAGTTTTTGATTCAGAAGATGATGCAATAAAAGCAATCTACGACGGTAACATTGTTGCTGGTGATGTGGTTGTTATTAGATATGAAGGACCTAAAGGTGGACCTGGTATGAGAGAGATGTTATCTCCTACATCAGCCCTTGCAGGTATGAAATTGGATAAACAAGTTGCCTTAATTACAGACGGACGTTTTAGTGGTGCAACAAGAGGGGCAGCTATTGGGCATGTTTCTCCAGAAGCTGCTGAAGGTGGTAATGTAGGTCTAATCAACGAAGGTGATACCATAGCCATTGATATTCTAGCTGGAAGTATTGAGCTTGATGTATCAGATGAAGAGTTAGCTGTAAGAAGAGAAACTTTCGTGCCTAAAGAGCCTAAGATCAAAAAAGGTTATGTTGCTAGGTATGCAAAATTAGTCACATCAGCAAGTACAGGTGCTGTACTTAGATAAGTTGGCTGTCAAGTTGACTAAAATCATGAATAAAGCATTAGTACTAGAAACATGTCCGAGTGGAATAAGGAAATTATTAGATCAACAAGGAGGCAAACACATGAAATTAACAGGTTCACAAGTATTACTTGAGTGTTTAAAAGAACATGATGTAGATACAGTTTTTGGTTTTCCAGGTGGTGCTGTGTTATACATCTATGACGAGTTGTTTAAGCAACTTGATCACTTTACACATATATTAACTTCTCATGAGCAAGGTGCATCCCATGCAGCTGATGCTTATTCTAGAAGTACAGATAAGACAGGTGTTGTTATAGCAACATCAGGACCAGGTGCAACCAATCTTGTAACTGGTATAGCAACAGCTTATATGGATTCAATTCCTATGGTTGCTATTACTGGAAACGTACCATCTACATTACTTGGTAAAGATTCATTCCAAGAGGTAGATGTTGCAGGTGTTACGGCGCCGGTCACAAAGCATAATTATATTGTTAACAACGTTGACGATTTAGCTGATATTGTAAGAGAAGCCTTTTACTTAGCTAATGAAGGACGTCCAGGTCCAGTACTTATTGATATTCCTAAGGATATCTCAAATCAAATGACCGAATATGAATACAAAAAGCCTAGAGAAGTCATAAGAGAATCAGCTAATATTGATGAAGCTGCGATTGATGAAGCGATTAAGTTGATCAAAGAAGCGAAGAAACCATATATATTCGCTGGTGGTGGTGTTACTTTATCAGAAGCAACAGCAGAGGCCGTTGAGTTTGCAGAATTAGTGGATGCACCAGTAACATGTTCCTTGATGGCTATGGGTGGTTTCCCTGGAACTCACAAGTTCTACACTGGTATGATTGGTATGCATGGTACTAAAGCATCTAACATCGGAGTACAACAATGTGACTTACTTATTGCAATTGGTGCTAGATTTAGTGATAGAGTAACAGGTAACACGGCAAAATTTGCTAGAGGTGCCAAAGTTATTCATATTGATATTGATCCAGCTGAGATTAATAAAAACGTGAAAGTGGACAACTTCATCATCGGTGATGTAAAAGAAGTCTTAACACGTATGAACGCTAAGCTAGAACAGCAAAGTAATCCAAAATGGTTGGAAAAAATTGCTGAGATTAGCAGAGATTATCCATTAACATACCCAGAAGGTTTAACTGGTCAGTATGCAGTGGAACAATTATATGAGTTGACTAAAGGTAAGGCCATTATCACAACTGAAGTTGGACAACATCAGATGTGGGCTTCACAGTACTACTTATTTGATGAGCCAAAACTATTCTTAACTTCAGGTGGTCTTGGTACAATGGGTTATGGTACAGGTGCGGCACTTGGTGCTCAAGCTGGTAATCCAGATAAGTTAGTTGTAAACATTGCTGGTGATGGATCATTTAGAATGAACCTTAACGAGATGATTACAGCAGTTAGATACAAGTTACCAATTAAGGTAATGGTTCTGAACAACAGTGTTCTTGGTATGGTACGTCAATGGCAAACCATATTCTATGACAACCGTTATTCCTTTACGAACTTAGATGATATTAATTATGATAGCTTGGCTCATGCTTTTGGCTGCTCATGTATTAACATTACTAAGAAGGAAGATGTTCGACCACTTCTTCAGAAGGCAATTGATACTGAGGGACCAGTTATTATCAATGTTGTTATTGATAAAGATGAGATGGTATTCCCAATGGTGGCACCTGGTGCACCGATTGACGATTTGATTACTGAAGATCATAAATAAATAACGCAAAGGACTGCACGAACTTGTGCAGTCTTTTTTTGTGGAAAGACATAGCAGGATACAGGGATAAAAGAGGATAAGTACAGATGGTTATTTACAGGATACAAGGGATGTAAGAGGATTAAAATGGATCAATTACTTTTCCGTGATCTTCCGTGCTTTCCGTGTTATATTCATTTGTGTTATTCGTTAATGCTAGATTCTTACGTCAGCAAAGGACGCTTCCTCAGAATGACAATACTAGTAAACTCAATTTGGTTAAACCCATCCGCTTTCATCCTTCATTTATCCGTATGTATCCTGTTAATGTATCTAGTACGTCTCTTTGCTGCCAAAATGAAACTTTTTACCACTTTAATTCGTCATACTAGTGGGACAAATTCGATAATTAATATAATGAAATAATTTGTAATATAATTGTAATTTTAGGGAACCTTTTTGTAACTTCATCAGTCTAACCTTATAAGAGATCTCAAATAGAAGATTATATGGAACTGATGATGCGAAAGGAAGGGTACCAATATGAAAAAGACAATGAAGGTTATAGCACTATTACTAACAATGGTTTTAACATTAACAGCATGTGGATCAAGCAGTAAGGATGAAACGAGTGAGAGGGATTTAAGAACAGAAACGACAACTGAAGAAAGTAAGGAAGAGTCATCGAGAGAAGAGCCTGCTGCTGAAGCAGAAGAAGGCCAAAGAATAACAACAACATTTTCAGACAAACTTTCAGACAGTGATGACGTTGTCACATTTAATGTTGACCCTAGGGTGGCGAGTGGTGAGACTTATGAAGTAATCGAAGAAGAGGGTTACCTATCTACTTTTACATCACCATTATCAACTTTCTCTATTGATGTAGATACGGCAGCATATAGTAATGTAAGAAGATTCTTAAACGATGGCCAACTACCACCAAGTGACGCTGTTAAGATAGAAGAAATGGTTAACTACTTTGATTATAATTATCCTCAACCAGATGGAGATGTCCCCTTTTCAGTTACTACTGAAATTGGACCTTGCCCTTGGAATGAAGACAGCCAGATAGCTATGATAGGTCTTAAAGGTCGAGAGATTGAATCAGAAGATAGACCTATGACTAACTTAGTATTTTTACTTGATGTATCAGGCTCAATGAATAACCGTAACAAATTACCATTACTAAAAGAAGCCTTTACCATGTTAACGGATGAGTTAGGTGAAAACGATCGTGTATCCATTGTTGTTTATGCTGGAGCGTCGGGTGTTGTACTTAATGGTGAGACTGGTGATAATAAATATGAAATCCTTGATAGTTTATACCGTTTGGAAGCTGGGGGATCAACAGCTGGATCTGAAGGGATTGAACTTGCCTATGAAGTAGCACGTGAACATTTTATCTACAACGGTAACAACCGAGTTATCCTTGCAACAGATGGTGACTTTAATGTTGGTATTACTTCTCATAAAGGACTTGAAAATTTTATTGAAGATAAAAGAGACGAGGGTATTTTCTTAAGTGTACTTGGTTTTGGGACTGGTAACACAGATTTTCAAACTATGGAGACTTTAGCAGATAAAGGTAATGGCCACTTTGCTTATATAGATTCAGTACAAGAAGCTGAAAAAGTACTTGTTGATGAAATGTCAGGGACCCTATATACAATAGCAAAAGATGTAAAGATTCAAGTGGAGTTTAACCCAAATATTGTTAAGTCATATAGATTAGTAGGCTATGAGAACCGCCGTCTTGAGAACCAAGATTTTAATAACGATAGTGTAGACGCTGGTGATATTGGTGCTGGACATAGAGTGACAGCCTTATATGAAATTAAGTTTTATGGCGACGATGAAGAAATAGATGATTTAAGATACCAGAACAAAGACGTAAAAAACATAGTAAATGAGATTATGTATGTGAAACTCAGATATAAAGAGCCAACAGCTAATGAAAGCCAATTGATTACCACACCAGTTCATACAATTAAGCTTTATGAAGATGTTTCTTCAGATTTTATATTTGCGACAGCGGTAGCTGAATTTGGCCTCATTCTAAGACAATCTGATTTTAGAGGTACAGCAAACTTTGATCACATATATCAAGCATTACTAGATACAAGAAAAGCCCTTGAAGACGATTACAAGTTAGAATTCTTGGAGTTAGTCGTTAAGGCAAAATCACTGGTTAGATAACAACAGTAAAGTGAGACAAGCTCTCTTTATTTCATATTATTGAGGACGATGAAATAGCAATATGATACATGAAGCACATAACTCTGGGGATATATGGTTATGTGCTTTGTGTTGTTTACCTTTTTAACCGAGATTAACCTTTTCAAACGACCTATAATCATGTATCATAGAAGCATAGTTTATTCAGGAGGGATTATCCAATGTCAGAAGTAAAAGGAACACCAGAACAAAGCCAGGTAGATGAAGCTACTGAGGTAGCAGAAGTTGTAGAACCTGTCGTGGAAACAGTAGAAGAAGTGAAAGTAACTGAAGAGGTTGTTGAGGAAACACCAGCAGTAGAAGAAGCGCCAGTAGAAGAAGTTGTTGAAGAAGTCAAAGAAGTTGTACCATCTATGGATGAGTTTCAAGCTGAAATTGATGCATCTTTAACTCGTGTTGACGGTGGCGATATTGTTGATTGTAAAATCATTACTTTAAACGACGAAGAAGTGATTGTAAACCTTGGCTATTTAGCAGATGGTTTGATCACAAAAGAAGAGTTATTGTTAGAGCCAGGCCAAACGATTGCTGATGCATACGTAGTGGGTCAAGAGCTTAAAGCAGAAGTCTTAACAATGAATGACGGTGAAGGTAATGTATTATTATCTGAGAAAAAAGCTGTCCAAGTTATTGTATGGGATGAGTTAGAAGTTCATTTTAAAGAGCAAACAACTTTAACTGTGACACTTTCAGAAGTAGTTAAAGGTGGACTTATTGCCATGATTAAGGGCATTAGAGCATTTATGCCAGCATCAATGGTTGCGGCTAGATACGTTGAAGACCTTAATGAGTTTGTGGGTAAAGAGTTAAAAGTTCATGTTAAAGATTTTGACAGACAAGACCGCAAAGTTATCATTTCACACAAAGAAATAGATCGTAAACTGAGAGAAGAAGCTAAGAAAAACTTCTTTGTTGATGTGAAGAAAGATCAAGAATTTTCTGGTACAGTTAAGAAGTTGATGAACTTTGGTGCATTTGTTGACCTTGGTGGTGTTGATGGCTTAGTACACATTAACGAAATGAGCTGGAAACGTATCAAACATCCTTCAGATGTTATGAAAGAAGGCGATGTGGTTGATGTCTATATTATTGATGTAGACAGAGAAAAAGAGAAGATATCTCTTGGACTTAAAAATATTGGTGATAACCCATGGGATACAATTTTTGATACATTCACTATTGGACAAGTGTATGAAGGTGAAGTTGTAAGACTTGCTAACTTCGGTGCATTTGTAAGAATTGGTGATGGTATTGAAGGTTTGGTACATATCTCTGAGATTAGCCATGATCGAATTGGCAGCCCAGCAGATGTCTTAACTCAAGGTCAAAAAGTGAATGTTAAGATTCTTAATATTGAAAAATCATCACAAAAAATTAGTCTTAGTATTAAAGAAACTACAGAAGATGAAAATGCTGTTGAACTTGAAAAGTACACAACAGATGAAAAAGCAACAACAAGTCTTGAAAGTGTCTTCAAAGATATCCTTAAAGACTTAAAGTAGAAGTTAGATGAGGTGAAGCAATGAGATGTCCAAGTTGCAATGCAGAGAATGATCAAGGGGACAAATTTTGTGCCTTTTGTGGAGAAGATTTAACAAAAACAATTCAAAAAGCTGAACCTACTGTAGAGCTAACCCCGGAAGGGGTTAGGTCTTCTGATATTCAGGAAGATTTACAAGAAGTAAAATCACCTGCAATAGAAAAAAAGAAGTCGAAAGTTGGTTTGGTTATTGGGCTTATAATAGCAGTGCTTATTGTTGGTGCGGGTTCAGTATTTGCCTATACAATCTTCAGAGAACCACCAAAGACGCCTGAAGAAAGGCTGATTGATGGTGTGTTTGACTTATTTGAAGCTGAGAGTGGTGAACTTCATACTAAATTTAAAGTGACTGATCTTCAGATGGAGATGGATGCTTATGATAGTGCTATGATTAAAGACCTTTTGTCTGACATGGTCATAGAATCTGTTATTAAGTACGATAGCAAAGGTAAACGTCTGGAAGGTGACTTGGACCTTGAACTTCTTGGTACAACTTTATTAACAGTAGACTATTACCTGGATGTTGATTACCTAGTGGTTGATGTACCACTTTTATATGATCAAGCCATGTACTTTGAGACAGGAGACCTTGTTGCCATGTTACAAGATAACTACTCAGATGACATGTTAGACTCTTTTGGTGGTGTAGGTGTTATACCTGACACGTCTGGTTTAGATATACCAGTGACACCAGAGGGCTTTGATGCAGGCAGTCTTAAGAAGAGTATTGAAAGATACTTAGATTTATTCGCTAAAGACCAATATGCAAGTTATGACTTGATTGATAAAACTCCTTATAAAGAGATGATGTTACCTGTTATGATTGAAGTCATCCATTTGATTGAAGAAGGAGTTTATGAAGTTGGTTATGATAGTTCTATAACTTATGAAGGCACACGTTATAAAATCGACTATAATCAAGATGAACTTGAACTCTTGATGGAAGATATAGTGGATTATATGGCCAATGATGAGAATGTCCATAATTTCCTTGAAGAAGTGATTACCATGTTTATTGATCAAATCATTGAAGAAGAAGATTATGTGATGTATGCCATGTTAATGGAAAAACCAATGGATGAAGTGACAGCTTGGGAAGGTGCTCTATACGCAGCAGAACTTGAACTGCTTAAGAGAGAGACCATTGATGAGATGATTACTAACCTTAAAAGTGCCAAAAGCGAAATGGATAAAGCTAAGTCAGATGTAAGTGATAGCTCTGATGTGGACGTTGATCAAATGTTGGCTGATGCTAAACTGGATGTGACCATTGATTTGGATGATGAGGGGCGTATTAGAGCCACTAGTGTTGATGTTGAGATGGATTTATCTGATGCAGCTGAAATGCCTTTAGTTCTTGCTTTTGAAGTTCGTAATGATATAGTTCATGAGGATATGGGAATAACATTTACAGGTCCGATTCTTGAAGGTGCTGTTAATGTTGGCGCTATGACAGAAGATGAACTTGAAATGTTTGGAGTGGAAGTTCAGACTAACCTATTCCAAAAAATTGCAGAAAACCCAATGTTCAGTGATTTATTTAATTTTGGGTTTTAAATAGACATAAAATGATGAGGAGATAATAATGGGCTTGAATGGATTTGTGATGGTGTATTACCAAAACTTATTGATGCAACTGCGTCAATTAAGAAGAAATACCATCTTGATTCTAATGCCGATTGTTATCTTCTTTTTTGTGTACTTATTTTTCAATTTTAATGAAGTTTCAGGTGATTTTCTTAGCCCTATCCGTATGTCAGTCATTGACTACGATGACACAACCTATAGTGATATGTTGGTGGAAAGTTTTAAGAATAATGAGTCTTTTTCTAAGTTTGTTGAGATTGTAGAAGGGGATGAGGCTTATCTGTTAAAGGCTTTTGATGATCACCAAGTAGATGTACTCGTTCTAGTGCCGGTCGGTTTTGTTGAAGGATTATCCAATCAAGATGCCTTACCACTTACTGTGAATATTCATTATGATGATCCAGTGAAGGCGATACTTTTCAAAAATGTCATTCAATCCTATGAAGCCTATGTCAGAGCTGTTCAAACCGGTGTTATTATGATTGATGATGTCTTAAGAAGTCGTGAAATCGATAATCAAGTACGGTATTCTTATAGAGACCGAGCTTTGGTCAATTTGATTTTTACGGCCCTTGCAAGAAATGATTATTTTGACTATAAACCTATATTAAATGTACCAACAGTGATTGCTGTTAAGTACTATTTTATTGCCCTGATGGTAATGTTCTTGATGTATATGTCGATTTTTGCCTCAGTGAACCTTATCCGTGAAAAAAGAGACCTATGCCTTATGCGACTTGTGCCTACATCCATCAATATGGTGACCTATATACTGGCAAAAGCTTTAGCCATTTCTACTTATATGGTTATGGTTATAACGCTATGGTGGACACTATTTACGATTTTCTATGGTCCCTTATGGACGGATAATTATTTGTTTATCATAGGTTTTCTGTGGGTTTGTGTTTTCTTTGATGTGGCACTGGCCTTGTTCTTTACAGTTTTCTTTGAGCAAGAAGAGCCTGTGATTCTGCTAAGTAGTATATTTATATTCTTTAATGCAGTTATTGGTGGAAGTATCATACCTATTCATAATATGTCTTATGTTATGACCCGTTTAGCTAATTATGCCCCCAATTATTGGATGATTAAAGGTTTCCTATACCTAGATCATGGTTATCAATTAAAAGAAATAGGTCTTGTAGCATTAGTCCTAAGTCTAGTAAGCTTTGGGATGGTTATTACTACGGGATTGATCCAATCTAGGGAGGTGAGGTCATGATGACAGTTATTATGATGCGCCTAAAATTGATGTATGAAGGTTGGTCAGTCAAAGTCTTAGCTGGCCTTATGATTCTACTTATTATAAGTTTGGTGAATGGCTTGTATGCAGGCTCCGAAGATGCATCAAAACTAAGAATTGGTATCCATTTTGAACAGGCGTCTGAACTAACTCAGGAAATTTTTGATGCCCTAAATGCGACAGACATTCTTATCGCTACAAAAGTGACTTATGAGGATGGCGTCCAAGCTGTTAAAGAGAGTAGATTACAAGGTTTATTTGTCTTTGATGCTTCTTTTGAACAGGCGCTCAGAGACGGTGAATATGAAGAAGTGATAGATCTGTATTTTCTTGATGAGAATTATTTACCTTATTTATTGACGGATATTGTTGGGTCTAAGGTGATTGGTGAAATTTCCTTAATCAGAGGATTTGAGTATATTGAAGGGGCGTTTGATGAAGTTGATTATGAGCCTGAAGAGGGTTTATACGAACGTCTGTATGAAGAGAACAAGGTGAAGTTACATATTGAAAAAGACAATTTCTTTGTTGAGAAGAATCTTCTTGCAGAGGATGGTTCTATTGTTGATTATGTGGCTCTTAGTAATGTTCTTTTGTTTAAACAAGTGCTTCTTGGTGTCATCTATATTTTTCTAGCTTTCTATATGATGTTCTTAGTTGTAAACATTGTTAGGGACTATGAGGTTGGTGTTAGTAGTCGGTGGCAGCTATCCAGGTTAAGTATTTTTGAGATTTACTTTGGTGATTTTGTGGCCGTTCTAATTGGTTCAATGCCACTGATCATTGTCATATCCTTATTGCAATTTAGATATGAAGGACATTTAATGTATTTCCTTTATGTGAACATACTATTCTTGATTGCTTATGGTGGTCTGCTTTTTCTACTTGGTAAGATGTTCAGCAAAGTAACAGTTTTTGTTTTAGTCACAACAGGTATTATACTTTTGTTAGGCATTATCAGTGGTAGTTTTTTTGCCCTTGATACAAGTCAAACCCTAGTTTTAGTCTTAAGTTTCTTGGTGCCAAGTTATCATTTGTTAGGTGAGATCGTAAGGGTAGATGTTATACAGGAAACTTGGCCGAGTGTTCAATTCATAAGCTACATGGTGATTTATGGTATGATTACATGGCTGTGTGCCTATCTTGTAGGTAAAAAAAGACGTTACTAAGACCATTTTTATAGAGTCTTAATAACGTCTTTATATTGTTTTAGGGCTTCAATACCAAGGGGTGTGATGGTGTATGTACCTCTTCCAACCCTATCAAACCAACCATAGAAGTTTTTGTACATAATACTGGTCGCTTTTTTATTGTGGGTTGCTTCAACTATTTCCTTGGTAGTATGTGGCTGACCATCCCTTAAAGCCACTAGTATTCTGAGATTGACAAGTCGGTAGGCTGTAACTGTTTTACCTCTAGTACCACCAACATTATAATCATGTTTTCGTTCCCTGAACTCATTGAGTAGAGCTGTGCGTTTACGTTTGCTGTTACGCTGGCTCTGTTTAATATCTATGAGATTGGGGTCAAGTACAATTTTTGCAGATGAACTTTTTTTGTTAAAGGTCACGTGAATAAGACCGACACCTAAACGTCTTAGTATGTAGGTTTTATCTTTGTACACAGTACCTTTTAATACTTTGGCTGTAGGTTTTGGTATAGCCACATAACTATAGTCCGTTAACCTTTGGCGTTTGGCACCTTGAGCTATGAGGTGGAGGCTGAATTCCTTCTTAAGCTCTATCGTTACAACCATATGATCTCTTTTGGCCATTACATCCACATCTTTCACTTCACCTTTAACAGTGAAATCTAAGGATTCAAATAGATTTTTAACAGGTAAGTATAAGTCTTTTTCTTCCATCAAATTTTCCTCATTTACACAGGGATTAACCCTGATAATCTTATGACTTCTTATAGATTATATCACATAATTATGGTAATATGATGAGAGATAAAGCACAAATAAATCATAGAGTATAAGGATAAAATTATGAGTTTGATAAATGCATTAAAGCACCAACTAGAACAGAAAGAAGATCTTGATTATACATTGGTAGAAGTGGCAAAACAAAGTGAAGGCCATTACCTAGGTTATTTTATGACTAATCTCTTACTTGAAGTGGTCACTTTTCTTGAGATTATCAATGAAGAAGATAAGAAACGTTTGATTAATGGGGAGCCAGAACTTAAGAAAGTGGTTCAATACATCATTAAGTCACTTAGTGATTTTGATAAATGGTTAAATCCATCAGCCAAAAGTGTCACAACAAGAATGAACACTTTGAACAAGTATAGAGATATGCTGTCTTATCAAGTGGCTGCTGTGGCTGCATATGATGACCAAGTTAAGTTATATGATTATGTGCTCAGAAGAAGAAAGCAATATGATCCTAAGTTGGAGGATGACCAAAGGCTTGCAGGTGATTTAATACAATTTATTTTTGAGTTTGAAGATAGTATGACCATTAATGACAGGGTGAAATCTGTTTATGGACAACTACCAGTACGTATGAGCAAATTGAAATTCCATGAATGGGTTGAGAAAGCGCTTCTTGGCATGAGAGGTGTAAGTGTTTCTGACTTTACTAACTATATCACTTACTTACGAGAAACTTATCATCCAGAAGGTGTGGAAGGGTATGGACAAGTTTTCAGTGGTCTTAATGATGAATTATCAGGCTTTGATGTCCTGCTAACAGATATTGTTAACAGTGAAATGGTTGAACCACTTGAGCAAAAACTGGATAGTCTGAAATTAAGCCTTGAATCAAGTGTTAGTCTGTATACATATACAGCTATTGTGATTAATAATATGTTAGGTTTATTATCTGTGCTTAATGAAGAGAGTAGTGAAAACAATCAAATTCAAAAAGGTGAGTTTGTAAGGATTGCTCAATATATTATGAGCCGTAAAGATGAAGATATGGTGATTGATGAGTTCTTAGTAGAAGAATTTAACCATATTAGTCTGTCGTTTGACCACATTAGAGAGCAGAATGGTACTTATGACACCTTGGTTGAGACTGCAAAATCCACATGTAGTCCTGAGATTATCGAGATGGGCTTAAGTAAGAAATATGACCGTCTATCAAGCTTGTATGTTTTACAATCTAACAGTTACTTTGCGCCGCTATCTGTAGAAGCAGAGGCTGTGGAGGTGATGGATGATCAACATCTTATTCAGATGAAAAATGAACTTTTGGCTTATTTTGATGATGTAAGTAAAAAGGATACACGGATACAAAAACGTGCTAGAATTGCTAACTTACTCTCTGTACTTAATGTGATTCAATCCTCAGTAGAAGAGATTCATAATTATATCCTAGTAGCTCTTGGAGGTTGTAAAGACGAAAGAGAGAAACTGGGATGCCAAAAAGCATTACGAGATATTATAGCACAAGGATAAATCCGACCAATAGATAGAAATACTGGTTGTATATTTAGAGTACTTTGATATACTTAGAAGAGATGGAACTATTCAGTTAGTTTCTTACATAGATAACAGAGGTGTGAGGGTGGAAGTAAATACTAAGATTCTATACGATGATCAATTAAAATCTAAAAAAAGAGAAAAAATCCTACGCCGCTTACAACAGAATAAGTCTATTAAGGGTGTACATTTTATTGTACGCGTTAAAGACAATATGAACCTACTTCATATTGTGGATCCAAGGGAACTCGAACGTATGAAAAATCGAGAATTAGGTATCAATATACTTGGTATGGCTGATAACCATGAAGGTGCAGTGATGGTGGTTCAGACCTTGGTAGAGAAAGTTATTGAAACGTATGGTCAGATTGATGGACCAACGATAGACAAGGAGTTTGACATAAATTGGGACTAGTTAATAAGTACTTAATACCGATAGTTTTTTCAATCTGTATGTTGGTGGTATCTTTTGTTGTTGGCCTTGAACTGATTATTTTCAACGAAGCTTACTTCGAATGGCACTATGAGAATAGAGAAGTCACTGAAACGACGGATATGACTGTTGAAGACTTGATGGACGTTACAGTGAAGATGTTGGATTATCTTAAAGATGACCGTGAAACATTAGATATGACATCAACTATTGATGGTGAAACATCAGAAGTTTTTGGTGAGCGAGAGAAAGCCCACATGGTTGATGTTAAGGGGTTATACCTTGGTGCGAGAAATATGCGACGTATGGGTATGCTTATCATTTTTGGTTTGCTGAGTTATGGTTTTTTTGTTAGGAAAGAATTGCTTGTATTAATGCTTTCAAAAACTAAGATCATTGTTCCAAGCCTCATGTTTTTTGTAGCAATTTTGGCTGGCCTGTTTGCAACTGATTTTAATAAGTATTTTACAATCTTTCATGAGTTGTTCTTTGATAATGACCTATGGTTGTTAAACCCTAAGACGGATATACTCATAAATATGGTGCCTGAAAGTTACTTCTATTCAATAGTCATGATTGGTGTTGGTGGTTTTGTGGTGATTTTAGCCGTCATGATGGTATTGGCCCACTTATGGACTAAAAGATTAAGAGCACAACAATAAAGATGGTAAGGTGACAACATGTTAGGGATTATAGGTCTTATTCTGAAAATTATATTATGGCTTATTTTAGGTATTCTTGGCTTGTTGCTTTTGATTATTCTAATGGTACTTCTTGTACCCATACGTTATACACTTGGGGCTGAGAAATATGAACACATTAGGGCTAGAGGAAAGGTGACTTATCTATTTCACCTTATAAGGGTATACTTTAATTACCATGAAAAAGGTTATGACTATAAAGTGAAAGTACTCTTTTTTACCGTTGCTAGCGAATCTGTTCTTAATGAAGTGCCGGAAGAAAAAGAGGACGTAAAAGAAGAAAAGGATGCTAAAGAAGAAAAGGAACATATAGAAAAGAGAACTGAAGAAGAAACCGCTGAAAAAGACAGGGAAGTTGACCCTAGAAAAGTTAAAGAGGCAGTTGAGAAGGTTGAAAGTAAAGCGGATGTTTCAAATAAACCTTCTGATGACCTTGTGAAAGATAAGCCAACCTCTGAAACTAAGTCTGCTGCAAAAGTAAATGACACAAAGTCAATGGTAGTGAAAGATAAGACTAAGGTTCAGGAAGAACGTAGGAGTGACCAAGAAGTAGCTAAGGCTCCTAGTAAGCAGAAAGTTCAAGAAAAAGTTCAAGAAAAGACTGAAGAGAAGGCTCAAGAAAAGACTAAAGAGAAGGCTCAAGAAAAGACTCAGGATAAACCAAAAGAAGAGGTTCAAAAAAAATCTAAAAAGAAGTCAAAAAAGAAAAAATCAGCAGGTGATGAAGAAAGTACTTTTGACCAAGTGAAGAGATTTATAGGATTCCTAAGAGAAGAAGAAAATAAGGGTGTCCTTCGGTATATACTAAAAATGTTATTGAAGGCGATTAAGTCAATCCTACCAAGGAAGTTGTCTGGGAATGTTAGATTTGGTTTAGAAGATCCATCAACAACCGGTTACATCATTGGTGTGGCAAGCATATTCTACCCTAAGTATAAAGATAGTTTTGTGTTACAAGCTGACTTCTATGAGGTTATTTTGGAAGGTCAGATTCAAGTTAAAGGTAAAATTACTTTTGGTGTATTTGTTTGGTATGCCTTAAGGATTATTATTGATAGACGTGTTAGAAGGCTCATTAAGGAAGTACGAAAATAGATTAGGAGGCGTATTATGGAATCGAATTTTAAGAAGACAGTGGATTCATTATTTAATGGTATGGAGAATTTCGTATCTAGTAAAACAGTTATAGGTGAACCAATTCATGTGGATGGTACCATTATTTTGCCATTGGTTGACGTGAGTTTTGGTGTTGGAGCAGGAGCTTCGGAAAGTAAGAAAGAGAATAGTCTTAACGGTGCTGGTGGCGGTGGAGGATTAGCAGCTAAGATTTCACCAAGTGCAATTTTAGTCATCCAGAATGGGCACACAAAACTTGTAAATATCAAAAATCAAGATAGCTTAACGAAGATTATTGATCTAGTACCAGATTTAATGGATCGTTTCGCCATCGCTCAAGAGAATAAGAAAGCTGCTAAGGCAAAAGATAAAGAAGAAGAAGCGTAAATGTCCCTCGGTGAATGGTTAATCCTTGGAAGTATCACTTTAGTGGCGTATTTTATTAAAGGTATTTCAGGCTTTGGAAACACAGTGATTATGTCACCTCTCTATGTGCAAGTTTTGCCACCAACTGTGGTGACCCCTATAGACTTGATGTTTTCAATCCCGACAAATACATTTTTGTTCTTTAAGAACAAACAACATGTGAAAGTGAAAGCCTTACTGCCTGTGATACTTTTTATGGCAATTGGTGCAATACCAGGTGCTTTTCTACTAAAGTATATGAATGTAACTTTGTTTAAGTTGCTGTTAGGTGGCCTGATTGTTGGGATAGCAATAGACCGTGTTCATCATAAATATATGAAACATGGTGCCTTAAATAAAAACAGGTGGTTGATGATTGGCTTAGGTCTATTCTCAGGTTTGACAGTGGGTATGTTTGGAATTGGTTTGCCTATAGCGGCTTACTTAACAAGAACATCTGCTTCTGTTAAAGCTTTTAAGGGTCAGATTACATTCATTTTTCTATGTGAGAATTTGTTTAGGGCAGTATTGTACATTAGTCTTGGATTGTTGACGAAACAGATATTTGTCTATGTGGCATTGCTATGTCCCTTTGTTTTTGTGGGACTTTATGGTGGTCACAAGCTAAGTGGTAGAATTAAGGAAGTCTATTCAGATGTGGTAATAGTCCTATTACTAGTGGTAACAGGACTGAATATGATGGTGGTTAATGGTATGAATTTATTTAAGTGAGGTGCTTTATGAAAAAAGTTGCTCCAATTATCGTCACTATATTAACAGTATTATACCTGGGCGGTTATGCATATGCTTTACTTTTTTTGACGGATGGTATGGGTGTAGGTAGGATAATTATGGGAATCGTTGGTCTTGTTATATTAGGTGTACTTTGTGCAATGATCTACACCCTTATTGTAAGACTAAAAGAAATAGATAAGGAGGATGAAGATGATCTTAGTAAATACTGATTACATATCAGGCAAGGAACTTGAGACAATGGGGATTGTAAAAGGATCCACCATTCAATCAAAACACATGGGTAAAGATATTTTAAGTGGACTCAAAACAATGGTAGGTGGTGAATTAACTGCTTACAACGATATGATGAATGAGGCAAGAGCACTTGCAACAAAAAGAATGGTGCTTGAAGCAGAGGGCCTTGGTGCAGATGGTGTAGTGAACATTCGTTATGCTTCATCAGCAATCATGCAGGGCGCAGCTGAAGTCATTGTTTATGGTACGGCTGTAAAATTTAAGTAAGAAATTGTAGGAGAGCAGGTGCATAGGATGCACTTGCTCTTTTTTTAAAGCGCTTCACCTTAATCAAAAGAAAGCTAAAACATTAAAAAAGAGTTGCCCCAAAGGACAACTCCAAACTACAATTAACTATCTAACTATCTAACTATCTAACTATCTAACTATCTAAACATTAAATCTAAACAGAATGACATCGCCATCTTTAACAACGTATTCTTTACCTTCCATACGTACAAGACCTTTTTCTTTGGCAGCAACATAGTTACCACATTCAACTAAGGCGTCGTATGAAACAATCTCAGCCTTGATGAAGCCACGTTCGAAATCTGTATGGATTTTACCAGCAGCACCTGGTGCTTTGGTACCTCTTGTAATGGTCCAAGCTCTTGTTTCTTGCTCGCCAGCTGTCAAGTAGCTGATTAAACCAAGTAATTCATAACTTGCTGCAACAAGTTTATCAAGACCAGAGTCTTTAATACCCATGTCATCTAAGAATTCACGTTTTTCATCGTCATCTAGTTCTGAAATCTCTTCTTCGATTTTAGCACAGATTACAAAGACACTTGAGCCTTCTTCAACAGACCACTTTCGTACTGTATCAACAAACTCATTTGAGGCACCGTCGTCCATTAAATCATCTTCAGTTACATTAGCAGCATATATAACAGGTTTGTAAGTTAGTAGATTGATTTCAGCAATGAGTTCTTCATCTTCTGCTGTGTGGTACTCAATAGCTCTTGCTGAGATACCTTCTTCTAAAGCTTCTTTTACATATTTAAGAACAACAAGTTCTTTAGCAGCGTTTTTATCATTCTTAACTAGTTTGCTTGTTTTGGCAATTCTTCTATCTAACATCTCAATGTCTGAGAAGATCAGTTCTAAGTTTATGGTCTCAATATCTCGAGTAGGACCAACGCTACCGTCTACATGAACAACGTTAGGGTCTTCAAAGCATCGTACAACATGAACGATAGCATCAACTTCTCTTATATTTGAAAGGAACTTGTTACCAAGACCTTCACCTTTACTAGCGCCTTTTACAAGTCCTGCGATATCGACAAATTCGATGACAGCTGGAACAAGTTTTTTAGACTGATAGAGATCACTTAAGACTTGAAGTCTTGGGTCTGGAACGGTTACGATTCCAACGTTTGGGTCAATTGTACAGAATGGATAGTTGGCAGATTCTGCGCCTGCTTTTGTTAATGAATTAAACAACGTACTTTTACCTACGTTAGGTAATCCAACAATACCTAATTTCATATATAATTCCTTCCTTTAACTGCATTGGTCCATGGACCTTCGGAACAATTATATCATAAAACCTTGATTTGTCTAGCTTTCTTGGCCTTCCATTGATTTTTTGTGCTTTTTGCTATATAGTGTTAATTGGAATAAGACATAAAGAGGAGATTTTACATGAATACACCTGATGTGATTTTTGAGAAAATGGGTATAGAGTTTATGAACTTAAACCCAGTAGCATTTAGTTTGTTTGGTATTGAAATATTCTGGTATGCGTTGTTTATTGCACTTGGTTTTATAGGTGGTCTACTTATTGCTAGCTTAATTGCAAAATTAACTGGTCAAGACCCAGAAATATATTCAGACTTTCTAGTATATTGTTTGGTTGCAGCCATAGTAGGGGCAAGGTTATACTATGTTGCATTTGAATGGGATTCTTATAAGAATGATTTGATGAAGATTTTTGCAATACGTCAAGGTGGTTTGGCTATTTATGGTGGAATCATCGCTTGTGTTATAACCTTATACTTCTTCACCAAGATTAAGAAATTAAACTTCTGGATTATGTGTGATACGGCTGTTGCTGGTTTGGCTTTTGGTCAAATGGTTGGCCGTCTTGGTAACTTTGTTAATATGGAAGCTTTTGGTGGTTATACAGATAATTTCTTTGCAATGAGTATTCGTGCATCAGAAGCTAAGTATATACCAACTGTATTAATGGATAAAATGGTGGAAATTAATGGCTTTGATTACATTCAAGTACATCCTACCTTTCTTTATGAGGCTCTATGGAGTCTTGGCACGATCTTACTTATTGCAATTTTCTTTAGGTTCAGAAAGTTCAATGGTGAAGTGTTCTTCATCTATCTCTTGAGTTATGGCGTAGGTAGGTTCTGGATAGAAGGTTTGAGAACTGACCAATTGATCATAGGTGATACAGGTATTCCAGCATCTCAATTATTGGCGGCCATTTTAGTAGTTGTTGCTATAGTTGTGATCGTTTTTAAACGAAGAAAGTATCATCATACCAATATGTAGTGGTTGTATCCTAAAATATATACTTTGGCATACTATATATTGTGTTTTGCCGTCGTTATCACCAATAAAAGTAACTTTTTTAGGTGCTTATGATTAAAGAATAAAAGAGAATCATTATTATTTACAAAGATACTATACAATACACACAAAAAAAGCATATGTTCTTTATATAAAATGACAAATTCAGAAATGAATTCGTCATTTTTTTTTGGATTTTTCCTTGTAATTCTCATAAATATACCTTAGAATAACATTAAGTGGTCACAAAGTGGCTGAAAGTGGCGCTAAGTGGTCACAGAATGTAGCTGACTCCCAAATGGGTGGTGAAACAATGTTATTAGGCGAATATGGTCATTCGATTGATGAGAAAGGTCGGGTGAGAATTCCAAAAAACTTCCGTGAGGACCTTGGAGAAATCTTTTATATTACAAAGGGTTTTGATAAGTGTCTATTTGTGTATTCCGCGAAAGAATGGCAATTGTTTCAAGAGAAGCTTAACCGTAACCAATTAAATAAGAAGGATCATCGTCGTATCCAGAGATTTTTTAATGGATCAGCCATGGAAACCAGTTTAGATGGTCAGGGTAGAGCAACATTGAGTCAGGCACTTAGAAGCTATGCAATGTTAGAAAAAGATGTGATTGTAACAGGTATGAGCAACCGTATTGAGATTTGGTCCAAAGCTTTATGGGATGCTTATCAAGAGGAAATGGATGATATCAGTGATTTGGCTGATGACCTAGAAGATGTGGAGATGTAGAAAGTGGTGACTTATGGCGTTTAAACATATATCAGTTTTACTCGATGAATGTATTGAAAATTTAAGTATCAAAGCTGATGGTGTTTATGTAGATGGCACACTTGGTGGTGCGGGGCATGCCTCTGTTGTCTGTTCTAAATTATCAGAAGAAGGTACATTTATAGGTATAGATCAAGATGCTGATGCTATTAAACATAGTACAGAGAAGTTAGAAAACCAGTATTCCTGTAAAATACATACAGTTCGTAGTAATTATAGCGGTTTTAGTGACATTATTGAGTCACTGGGGATAAAGAAGGTAGATGGCATATTGCTAGACCTTGGTGTGTCGTCATTCCAACTTGACACGGCTGAGAGGGGCTTTTCCTATATGCAGGATGCACCCCTTGATATGAGAATGGATCAAAGGCAAGAAAAAACGGCTAAAACAATCGTTAACAATTATAGTTATCGTGAGTTGGTTAGAATACTAAAAGTATATGGCGAAGAAAAATTCGCTAATAATATAGCAAAACATATTATTGAGACAAGGGAACAAGGACCAATAGAAACAACCTTTGACTTAGTAAAGATTACACAAAAAGCCATACCAATGAAGATACAGAAGAAACTAGGACATCCTGCAAAAAGGACATTCCAAGCCATTCGTATCGAGTTGAATGAAGAGTTAGGCGTTTTGAGTGACACCTTACAAGATATGATTGATGCCTTATCTCCAAAAGGTCGTTTGTGCATCATTACATTTCATTCTCTCGAAGATCGCATTGTTAAGAAGCTCTTTAGAGAAAATGAAGACCCTTGTACCTGTCCAAGTGAATTTCCAATCTGTGTATGTGGAAAAGAACCTACAGGTAAAAGGGTAACAAGAAAACCAATACTTCCTACAGATAAAGAAATGGAAGAGAATTCAAGAAGTAGAAGTGCTAAGTTGAGAGTATTTGAGAAGATAGAAGGTGACTTAGATGAGCAGAAGGAAAACTGAAACAACTGAAGCTTATGTTGTTGGAAATACAGCGATTGCCTATGACTATGGCTATGAAATGCCTATGGAAGAAATGCCAGTTCAGGGTCGCAAAACAAAAACTAAAAATAACATTAACCCAATGTATACGCTTATGTTAATCTCTGTTATAATACTCATGTTATTAACTTGCGTTTTGATCCTCAAAGCTCAATTTCAAGTTGCTACAACAGCAGAACAAGTTATGGTGCTTAAGAATGAACTCACTGCAGCTAGACGGGAAAATGCCCACTTGGAATCTCGAATCAATGAGGAACTTGATTTGATTGGAATCAAGAGAGTTGCTATGGAAGAGTATGGTATGGTTTACCCAACTGACTCTGAAGTGATGCTTGTTCAAAGAGAAGCGACAAGTTACACAGTTCAATACGCACAAATTGAAGCGCCTGTAGCTGAAAGGACTTCTCTTGGAAATGTGCTTGCATTTATAACGCGAGGTTGGTGATTAAATGAAAAAATATTCGACCCTAACAATAATGAAACGTAGATCAGCTCTACTTTTCATTATTTTTATATGTTTTATGATTTTTCTTGGTTTTAAACTCATACAAATTAATTTTCTAGATAACAACAACTACAAACAGACCGTCCTTAGTCAGCAAGTTTCTAATATGACAGATACCATCAATCATATAGTACCCAAAAGAGGTGTCATATATGATGCTCGTGGTATCGCTTTAGCTGAGAGTAATATGGTATATCATGTCATATTTGACCCCAAAGTGCTTAATGTACATGAAGAAGATGTTATTCAAAGTACAATTGACTTTTTGGTGATGAACCTTGAGGATGTTACAACAGGACAACTACGAGATCATCTTGTAAATGACGCCCTTAGTAATTATGTGCCTATAGCTAGGTCTTTAAGTTATCCGGAAGTACAAGCAATTATTGAAGCTATTGATAACCTAGAGATCAAAGGTGTGTCTCTTGAAGAGCAATACCAGAGACAGTATCCCTATGGGACTATGGCAAGTGATATTTTAGGTTTTGTTAGAGCGGATGGGATAGGGAGTTATGGTGCAGAACAGTATTATAATGACTATTTGACCGGCGAAGAAGGTAGGCGTTTTGGTGCGGTAGACCAATTACAACAGATTGTCCAAGAAGATGTTGAGGCGAAAGATGGTTACAACGTTCACCTTAACATTGATTTTACGATACAGACATACATAGAAGATGCGCTAAAAGCTTTTTTTGAAGAAGAAGAAGCCTTATCTGCAGGGGCCATTATTATGAACCCACAGAATGGCAAGATCTATGGTATGGCCAGTTATCCTGATTATGACCTTAATGAACCTCATGATCTTACAACCTATCTAAGAGGCACTAGTGTTGATGGTTTAACAGATGATGAAATTGTGGACCTTAAACTTAGGATGTGGACCAATGACATGGTATTCTCAAGTTATGAACCAGGTTCTACCTTTAAGCCTATAACCATTGCCATGGCCCTAGAGGAATATATAGTGACGACAGAAAGTACCTTCTACTGTGGTGGTTCAAAGATTCCCTATGAAGGTGAAGACCCAATACACTGTCACAAGCTATCAGGCCATGGAGAGCAGACTTTGATGGAAGCTCTTAGCAACTCTTGTAATGTTGCTTTGATGGACGTAGGTGAAGCCGTTGGCAGAGATTTATTTGATAAATATCAACGATCATTTGGCTTTGGTGCAGTGACCAACAGTGATGTTTTTGGTGAACAAAGTGTACGGAGTTTGGTTTACGACATTGATGAGCTGGATCCAGTACAATTAGCAACAAGTTCATTTGGTCAAGGATCAAACGTAACACCATTACAGCTTATTAATGGCTTTAGTGCTATTATCAATGGTGGTTACTTATATGAACCTCAATTAATGTCGAGAGTCACAGATGAAACAGGCACAATCATATATGAAAACAAACCTGTTATTAATCGTAAAGTGATATCTGAAGATGTATCTGCTCAGCTTCTAAGTGCCTTACAAGATGTTGTTGATGAAGGTACTGGTAAGAGAGCTGGAATCGAGGGGTATAAGATTGGTGGTAAAACAGGAACTGCAGAGAAGAATGACAGAACAACAAAAGATTACATTGTGTCGTTTATTGGATTCAGCCCAACTAACAACCCGGAAGTGATTTGTTTGGTTGTAGTTGATGACCCTGTTGGTGAAAAGGTAAATTCTAGATACGCAGCAGGTATTTTTAAAGATATTATGGAAGATGTTCTACCTTACTTGAGGATTCCAAAAACCTATGAAGAAGTTGAGCCAAGCCCTGAATAAGAAGCCTTGGACATTGTACTTTCAAAAGACATTGGAATATGATATGATGGTGAATGGACCACAAGATATAGAGATGTGTTGATCAAAGGGTACAACATGTCGTAAGGAGGCAATATATGAAATTAGAGGGATTATTAGAAAACGTATCATACACAGTGCTTCAAGGTGAATTAAATAAAAATATCCGTTGGATAAGTCAAGATTCAAGGGAAATCATAGAGAACAGTATCTTTGTTTGTATTGATGGTTATGAGCTTGACGGTCATAGCTATATCCCTGTAGCAATTGAAAAAGGGGCAACGGCAATTGTTGTAAGTAAATATGTTCAGATTAAGGATCAGTCTATCACTGTGATTCAAGTAGACGATTCAAGGGAAGCACTTGCCAAAATAGCAACTAAGTACTTTAACACACCAACCAATCAATTTGGTCTTATTGGTGTTACAGGAACAAATGGTAAAACATCAACTGTATTTTTAATTGATCGAATATTACAAGGTGCTAATAAGAAAACAGGCCTTATTGGTACAATTGAAAACCATATAGCCAATAGAGTGTTGCCATCAACCCATACAACACCTGATGCTTTGGCATTACAACACTTATTCCATGAAATGGTTAAGGAAAACGTAAACGATGTTGTTATGGAAGTATCTTCACATGCTTTGGATTTGAAGCGTGTTGTTGGTACGGAGTTTGATGTTGCTGTGTTTACAAACTTAACTCATGAGCACTTAGATTATCACAAGACAATGGAAGCTTATCGTGATGCCAAATTAAAACTGTTTAATATGACCAATAAAGGTGTTATTAACATAGATGACCCATATGGTCACTATATGATTGAAAATAGTCAAATGAAGAAGGTTTTAACTTATAGCTGTGTTGATAGTGATGCAGACTTATTTGCTAGTGACATACATATTGACATTAAGGGTACACATTTTGAATTAAACTACTTAGGTGAAACCCATCATGTGGATATTCAAACACCAGGTAGATTTAGTGTTTATAATGCCCTTGCTGCTATTGGCGCAGCGATGCATCTTAGAATTGATGTTGCAACAGCTGTATCAATCCTTAAGACTAACAGCGTGGTTGAAGGTCGCTTTGAAACAATTGAGAGTAAAGAAGGTTTCTACGCAGTTGTAGATTACGCCCATGCACCAGATGGCTTAGAGAACGTCCTTAAAACTATCAAGGAAATAGCAAAAGGACGTATTATTACAGTCTTTGGATGTGGTGGCGATCGTGATAAGACTAAAAGACCAATTATGGGTGAAATCGCAGGTAAATACTCAGATATAACCATCATCACATCTGACAACCCAAGAACTGAAGATCCAGCAGTCATTGTGGATGAAGTTGAGGTGGGTGTTAAAAGGACAGAGTGTGAGTATGAGAAAATTGTTGACCGTGTTAAAGGTATTCAAAGAGGTCTAGAACTGGCAACTAAGGACGATATCGTTCTTGTTGCAGGTAAGGGTCACGAAGATTACCAAATTATAGGAAAAGTAAAGATTCATATGGATGACCGTGAGATTATTCGCGATTATATCCAGGAGGTATAGAATTGAAGTTAATATCTGTTGAACAGATAGTTAAAGCGGTGGATGGTCAATTGATTGGAGATCCACATGCTATAACTGGACGTATGCATAGAGTTGTCATTGACAGTAGAGAAGTGAAAGAAGGGGACTTATATATCCCAATCATTGGAGAGCGATTTGATGGACATGACTTTATTCAAGGTGCCATAGACAATGGCGCCTATTTGTTTTTTAGTGACCGTATGGTTCCATCAAGTTCTTTGCCGTACATATTGGTGAATGATACTAAGTTAGCCCTAGGTGCATTGGCCAAATATTATCGATCCCTTTTTGATATACCAGTTATAGGTATTACAGGCAGTGTGGGGAAGACGAGTACTAAAGAAATGATGGCTTCAATTCTTGCCACTAAATATTCAGTTCATAAAACGGGTGGCAATTTTAACAATGATATAGGTCTGCCCCTAACTCTATTACAACTTGAACAATCCCATGAAGTGGCTGTTGTTGAACTTGGGATGAACCATTTTGGTGAAATTGATTACTTGGCTAAGATATTAAGACCAACTCATGGATTGATTACCAATATAGGTGTATCTCATATTGAGTACCTAGGATCTAGAGATGGAATCTTAAAGGCTAAAACAGAGATGTTGCCTCATATCAAAGAAGGTGGCATGATTGTCCTTAATAGAGATGATGATAAACTACGGACAGTTACAGAAAGCTTTGGCTTAAATGTAAAGTGGTATGGCAAAGAAGAAGGTCAAGATTGTGTTCAAATTAACCATCAACTCACAAAAGATTTGGGGCAAAAAATGACTGTTTCTACACCGTGTGGTATCTATTCAATTAATGTAGATTATCCTGGTGAACATATATTGAACAATGCCCTTGGCTGTATATTGGTGGCAGAAGATTTGGCTATACCAAAAGAACTCATTATTAAAGGTATTAAAGCTTATCAACCAGCAAAAATGCGTCTGAACTTATATAAGCTTAACAAGAATATTTTAGTGTTGGATGACAGTTATAATGCAAGTGTAGATTCAATGAAAAGCGGTTTGTTAACCCTTGAAGCTTATAAAAAAGATACAGTAAAAACGATGGCTGTACTTGGTAGCATGTTTGAGATGGGTGACCACGCCCATGAAGGACATTTACAGGTTGGACGTTTTGTGGCAAAGACAAAACCGGACTTTCTAACTACAGTTGGTAAAGAAGCTGAGTGGATAATACAAGGTGCGATAGGTGCTGGTTATCCAACTGAACAAACATGTCATTATGAGACGGTTGAAGCCCTGGTGTCAGAACTGGCCCTTGAAGAGTTAGGCAATACAACCATTCTTGTGAAGGCGTCAAGAGGAATGAAATTAGAACAAGTCAGAGCTTATCTTGTAGAAAGATTTGAGGAATAGAGAATGAACGTTATTATTTGGATGTTATTGGCAATGGGTCTTACAGCAATTATGGTTCCAAGCTCATTGCCTTTTCTTAGAAAATTAAAGTTTGGTCAATTTGTAAGAGATGATGGACCCCAGAGCCATCTAGCCAAAACTGGAACACCAACTATGGGTGGATTGATTTTTTTACCAGTTATTGCACTTTTGACAATCATAGCAGGATTGGAAGCCCCACAACTTTTTGTACCCTTAGCTGTTGGTCTGGGATTTGGTGTCATTGGTTTTATTGATGATTATATTAAGGTGATTAAAAAGCGTTCACTCGGTTTTAGGGCCTATCAAAAAATGGCAGCTCAGTTACTAATTACGGTTTGTTTGATTGCATACTATATGACGACAACAGAACAGGCGTCTGAGATATTGGTTCCGTTTACAGGTGGTTATTTTCTAGATATAGGTTGGCTATTAATTCCTTTTCTATTATTTTTCATACTTGGAACAGTTAATGGCGTTAACTTAACTGATGGTATTGATGGTTTATCAACTTCGGTAACTATATCAGTTATGGGATTTTTCTTGGTTGTCGATCAGACTATAGGTTTTGGTCTTAGTCCGCTATTTGCCATTATTATTGGTGCTTTATTTGGATTCCTAATATATAATTCTCACCCAGCAGCACTTTTTATGGGTGATACAGGTTCCTTGGCACTTGGCGGTTTTGTTGCTTCTGTAGCAGTACTTATGCAGATGCCACTGTTTATTGTCTTGGTAGGCTTCATTTACTTAGCAGAGGTGATTTCGGTAATTTTACAAGTTGGCTATTATAAGCGAACTAAGAAAAGACTCTTTAAAATGGCACCTATTCATCATCATTTTGAATTATTAGGTTGGAAAGAAACAAAAGTTGTTTATATATTCACGATTTTGACAGTTGCATTATGTTTGATTGCCTATTTAGGATTGGGCATGAGTTAGAATAAGGAGTATTATTTTGACGGATAAAGATACGGGGAGAAGAGAAAAGTTCATACAAATAGGTAGAACAGACGTGTCGCTTGTATTTGTTGTCATGTTCCTTATGGTGTTTGGTATTATAATGATTTATAGTTCAAGTTATTATCATTCCCTTGAAACATTTGGTTCTAATACCTATTTTTTCATAAGACAAGTTGTTTGGGTTTTGGTTGGTACAAGCACCATGTTTGTTGTATCAAGGTTGAATCATAAATGGTTATTGAAGTTTTCAGGCTATTTTTACCTGATTGTGGTTGTTTTGCTAATACTTGTGTTGTTGCAACCAGAAGATATTAACGGGTCCAAGCGTTGGTTGAAAGTATTTGGAGCTTTTCAATTTCAGCCTTCTGAATTAGCTAAAGTTGGAATGATTTTGCTTTATAGTGCTATGCTTGCAGGCTTTGAGAAATATTTGAAACACTTTAAGGTGATCATTCCCATATTGCTAATCGGTGCTGTGCCGATCGCTCTTGTTGGTAGTGAAAACCTTAGTACGGCCATCGTGTTAATTGCTATACTTGGAGGTATGCTTTTTGCCATATACCCATATATTATAAGGTTGGCTTTAATGGTTGGACCTATATTGGTTGGAATGGGTTATTTCTTCTTTACAAATGTAGGCTACAGAAGTTCTAGGGTACAGATTTGGTTAGAAGGACCCTTTACTGATCCTTTAGGAAAAGGCTATCAAACCATTCAATCTTTATATGCCATTGGATCAGGTGGTTTCTTTGGTGTTGGTCTTGGTAAAAGTATTCAAAAGATTGATTTTATACCTGAAGCCCACAATGATATCATTTTTTCCATTATTTGTGAGGAACTTGGTATATTTGGTGCATTTAGTGTCTTGATGTTATTTGGTATTTTGTTGTGGCGTTTGTTTGAGATTCTTAGACAGTCTGCTGATATGGAAAGTATTTTAATTGTTGTTGGTGTGATGGTTCACATTGGTATACAGGTGTTTATAAATATTGGTGTTGTCACCAATGCTATACCTGCAACGGGTATTCCACTACCGTTTGTAAGTTATGGTGGTTCCTCTTTGATCTTTTTGTTGATTGAGATTGGCGTTGTTCTAAGTATAGCCAGAAATAACACAATAAGACTGGAAAGTAGAGCGCAAGATGAGTGATAAAGTAATTCCGATTCATCGAGGTGGCAGTGGTTTTGTTCTTTGGTTGATTCTGTTGGTGGTCCTATTAGGTGGCATGTTGTATTTTGTAGTGGGACGATCTAAAATAGATCAAGTAGTTGTTAGTGGAAGTGATCATTATTCTAAAGAAGAAATTATTGAGATGATGAATATCAAACCAGGTATGACGATTATAGAAGTTTTCATGATGAGAAATGACCAGGTTAATTATTATCCATATGTGAAATCAGCAAAGGTTGATTACAATAGTTTTAGTTCTGTCAGTATATTGGTTGAGGAAAAAAGTATCACTAGTTATATGCCCTATCAAAATCAATATTTGGCCCTTGATAAAGATGGATATATTGTTGGGTTTGAAGATGAGAGACTGAAGCAGTTACCAATCATTTCTGGCATAAGTTATGAAGCCTCTGCTGTTGGTCAGCAATTGATTCAGAATGAGTATTTGCTTCGTATATTGCTGGATTTGTATCAACTAAGCCGTAAGTATAGTTTCTATTTTGATGAGATTGCTTTTATCAATGGAGATGGTAGCCAGATGCACATCTATGTAGGAGCGGTGGATATTATTATTGGTGACGGCGAGGGTCTAGATAGGAAAATTAGAGATGCATCTGAAGTTATAGATCGACTAGGCTCAGAGGAAGCAGGTATCTTAGATTTAAGCTATGAAAGTGATAGCTACGTCTTAAAAAGAGCCTTGGACGTTGCTTATTATATTCAATATGGTGAGCGTTATTTAGCCATTAATGACCAGGATGTTATTACGGGTTTATCGATTCATCGCATAAAAGACCTACTCGTCATTGGAGATGTGCAAGTAGAGGAAATAAGTGATGGAAGTGAACTTGTGCTTGATGAAACATTTAAAGAGGCCATTGAGGCCATAAGGTCTTATGCATCAAAGAATGACCTAGAAATAAGTCGTATTGGCTTTGAAAATGGTGATCTGAATTCCATTAGATTATGGATTGGAGATGTGTATATTTTGTTTGGTGATCACGAGGAATATGACCATAAATTTGCTGCCATTGTTGAGGTCTTGAACCTTGAAGAAGAAGGGGTTTCTGGCCAACTTGATATTAGGGATTACCAGGAAGTTTACCAACTTCAAAAAAATGTGAACTAAATGTAAATATTTGTTGATTATTTGACAGAAAAACTATATTATAGTACTAAGGAAACGCATATAAATAGATGCTAGAGGCTAATTGCCAAGAGGACTAGTACGATTATATAAATAAGACATAGCTTGGCTGTGAGGAGGATTCCAATTGTTAGAAATTAATATGAATGAAAACAGTAATGTTGCAAAAATCGTCGTAATAGGTGTTGGTGGTGGTGGAAACAATGCTGTCAATCGAATGGTAGATGATGAAGTGACAGGCGTAGAGTTTGTTGCAGTAAATACAGATGTACAAGCACTAAATGGCTCAAGGGCAGCCACTAAAGTTCAAATAGGTGAGAAATTAACTAGAGGACTAGGTGCAGGGGCAAAACCTGAAATTGGGTTAAAAGCTGCTGAGGAGAGTCGTGATGAGTTAGCTCAGATTATTAAGGGTCACGATATGATCTTTATCACTGCAGGTATGGGTGGTGGTACTGGTACAGGCGCTGCACCAGTGATCTCAAGTATTGCTAAAGAACAAGACATCCTAACAGTAGGTGTTGTGACTAAACCTTTTGAATTTGAAGGACGCGGTCGTATGCAAAATGCTGAACAAGGGATTAGAGAACTTAAGAAATCAGTTGATACATTAATTGTTATACCTAATCAAAAACTTTTATCTGTAGTTGACCGTCGTACAACTATGCGTGATGCATTCAAAAAAGCGGATGAAGTACTACAACAAGGTGTATCGGGTATATCAGACTTAATCTATACACCAGGTATTATCAACCTAGACTTTGCTGATGTTGCAACGGTTATGAGGGATAAGGGTGTAGCCCATATTGGTATTGGTCGAGCAACCGGAGACAATAAAGCTGAAGAAGCTGCAAAAGCGGCAATTTCAAGTCCATTGCTTGAAACGACTATTGATGGTGCTAAACATATGCTTATAAATATCAGTGGTGACATGAACATGTCCATGTTTGATGCTAATGATGCAATTCAATTGATTCAAGAAGCAGCTGGTAATGATGCCAATGTCATCTATGGACAATCTATTGATGAGTCATTAGAGGATGAGTTAGTAGTTACAGTTATAGCAACTGGCTTTGAAGGGCATGCTGTAGATCCTTTTCCAGCAACAACTTTTAAAGATCGTGTGAAAGCTGAAGATACTAAATATGGTGATGAACCAAAAACTGAAGCACCTGTACAAGAAGAAACAGTGACTGTTACAGCTGAGGTTCAAGTTCAAGCACCAGCAAATGATCAAGAAATTGACATTCCAACATTTTTACAAAGAAGAAGAAAATAATATTTTAGGCATGGTTACTCTGTGACCATGCTTTGTATTTAGGACAGTATAGATTTGCATGGAGGGAAGAGCACATGAAATGCCCATATTGTGGTTGCGATAAAATTAAGGTTATTGATTCGAGACCATCAGAAGAAAACAATGCAATAAGAAGACGACGCCAGTGTGAAGAGTGTGAGAAACGTTTTACCACTTATGAAACAGTGGAAAGTATGCCTCTTATTATTGTTAAGAAAGACGATACACGAGAACCTTATGATAGGCAAAAGCTTATGTCTGGACTTGTAAGGTCTTGTCATAAACGTCCAGTACCTATTAAGGAAATTGACCAATTGGTGGACGAGATTGAAAACCAACTTTATAACTCTATGAAAAAAGAAGTTGAAAGCTCTTATATTGGTGGTATGGTGATGGAGAGACTTAAGGAACTAGATGAAGTTGCTTATGTTAGATTTGCATCTATCTACAGAGAGTTTAGAGATATAAATACCTTTATGGATGAGTTAACAAAGATTCTTAAAGAGAAATAGAGCTTTAGTATGAAGAGCTGCCAGAGGCAGCTCTTTTTGCCCTTAAATATTAAGAAGTAAAAAGAAGATGGAGATCCTATGAATAACAGTGAATTATTAGAACTAATTGTAGGCAAATTGAATATATCCCAGGAAGATTTTGAGACAAGTATTGTAAAAGGTGGCATTAAGGATGAAGCAATCATCAAATCTGCCCTAGAGAACTGTAGCAAAGAAGTGGTTGAAGCCTTTCTAAATGGCTTCATCATTCTTAAACGAGGTGAAAAAGAGACGAAACCTGGTGAAAAGAAGAAAGCCCCATTACCACTTAAGAGTGGTAAGTCTATAAACAACGTTATACTTAAGAAGCTTAAGATAGCCTACACCCTTACCAATGAGGATATGATAGATATCTATGCTTCGGTTGGAATTCCGATGACCAAAAATGACCTAACAACTCTTTTTAGGAAAGAGGGTCATAAACACTATCGTTTGTGTGAGGAGCGAGATTTGATTCATTTTCTTGATGGTGTAGCAAAGAAGAAGTGATAATAAACTATAACGCGGAGAACGCTGAAGTCGCGGAAGTTGTGATGTAAGACTTTGTTAATCGTTTTCCGCGTAATTCCGAGCTTTCCGTGTTATATATTATCTTTGAAATAGTAATATAATACTTTTTTTCTGCTATCAGCGGACAAAATCCCTTTCGAAATTTGAGATAATAAGATTATCTTAAGTATCGGAGGGGTTTTTATGTATAAAGAGGTAATGAGTGGGGCACTTGTAGGTGTTGATGGACATATGGTGACGGTAGAAGTGGATTTGTCTAATGGTTTTCCTCGGTTTGATATTGTAGGTTTGCCAGACAACGCAGTGAAAGAATCAACAGACAGGGTTAGAACAGCCATCAAAAATTCTGAATTTGACTTCCCAATGGAACGAATAACAATTAATCTAGCACCAGCGGATCTGAGGAAAGAAGGTTCTGGTTATGATCTAGCCATAGCCATTGGGATATTGTTAGGGAAGGAAACTATTAAGACAGGGGCCACTAGTGGTGTACTAATATTAGGTGAACTATCCCTTAGTGGGGGCATTCGGTCAGTAAATGGTATTTTACCGATGATTGACTCAGCAATTAAGGCGGGGATTCGAAAATGTATTGTACCTCTTATCAACGCTCAAGAAGCAGCTGTTGTAGAGGATATGGAAGTGTATGGCGTTAAACATCTCAGGGAAGTTGTTGACTTTCTAAACGGTGAATTAGAACTTGAGGCAATAAAGGTCAATTTGGAGAGTATTTTTAGGGGACAACAAAGTATTTATCCCTATGACTTTAAAGATGTAAAGGGACAGGCTAGTGTAAGGCGTGCTTTAGAGGTTGCAGCTGCAGGAATGCACAATGTGATGATGATTGGGCCGCCAGGATCAGGTAAAACGATGATGGCTAAAAGACTACCTTCTATTTTACCAAGTGTAAGCTTTGAAGAAAGTATTGATATTACTAAAATTTATTCAGTATCAGGTAAGATGAAGGGAGGTCAACCTCTTGTGGTGACAAGGCCATTTCGTTCACCTCATCATACAATATCAAATGCAGCACTCATTGGGGGAGGGACTGTCCCAAAACCTGGAGAGATATCCCTAGCCCATAATGGCGTTCTTTTTCTTGATGAATTACCGGAGTTTGCCAAAAATGTCATTGAAGTACTTAGGCAGCCTTTGGAAGAAGGTGAAGTGACCATTTCCAGGGTGAATTCGACGATTGACTATCCAGCTAAATTTATGATGGTCTGTTCTATGAATCCATGTCCTTGTGGCTATTATCCCAATGTTGAGAAGTGTACATGTTCACCTCATCAGATAAAACGCTATTTAAACAAGGTGTCTGGGCCACTACTTGATCGAATTGATTTACATATAGAAGCCTCTACAATTGATTTTAACGCAATTAACAGTGCAGACTATGGAGAGACCTCTGCAAACATGATGAAGCGTGTATTAGAGTCTCAGAAGGTGCAAATAGAACGTCATCACAAGCTAGGGATTACCTATAATGCCCATTTGAGGGCAAAAGACATAGATGAAATCTGTGTTTTAGATGATCCGAGTAAGGCGATGATGAAATTTGCCTTTGAGAAAATGGGGCTAAGTGCAAGGGCTTATCATCGGATTTTGAAAGTATCCAGGACCATTGCAGATCTTGATCATAGTGAAGTCATTAAAGAAAATCATGTTGCTGAAGCCATTCAATATAGAACTTTAGACCGCAAATATTGGAACAGATAGGAGGACGTATGGAAGAACGGATTTATTGGCTTTGGTTAACGAGAATACCCAATATTGGAAAGAAAAAAATCGCTTGGCTTTTAGGGGATTCTAGGACACCTAAAATGCTTTTTGAGGCAAGTCCTTCTATTATAAAGGATATTATGCATCAACATCGTTTTGATGGAAATGATTTGAAAGAGTTTCTAACCTCAAGAGACATAAAAGCACTTATGCAATATGAGAAAAGACTTAGGGACTTGAATATACAATATCTTACTATAAATGATGAATTATACCCCAATCAACTTTATAGTTTATTTGACCCTGTCTATGTGTTATACTATCGTGGTGCATTTTTTGAAGGAAAACTTTCAATTGCTATTGTTGGCTCTAGACGATGTACTCAATATGGTCGAAAAGTGGCTGAGAAGTTTGGTGAACAATTAGGTCTTGCAGGTGTTAATGTTATTAGTGGTATGGCACTTGGCATTGATGGGTTTAGTCACAAAGGTGCTTTGAAAATAGGTGGTCATACAACGGCAGTCCTTGGATGTGGCATCAATGTGTGTTATCCAAAGAGTCATCTTTCTTTAATGAAGGAAATCATTCAAAAAGGCTGTGTTATTTCAGAATATGGACTAGATTTTCCACCGGTGAAAGCCTATTTTCCAATGCGGAATCGGATTATTAGTGCCCTCTGTGACGGCCTGTTATTGGTTGAGGCAAAAGAGAAGAGCGGTTCGTTGATTACTGTTGATTATGCCCTTGAATATGGAAAAGATGTATTTGCCATTCCTGGGGATGTTCTTGGTGCTTCAAATAGAGGTTCAAATAACATTGTAAAGCTAGGCGCTAAGCCGGTTTTTGATGTTCAAGATATACTGGAAGAATATTCAATTTATTCGAGTAATAAACAGAATAATCATCATGAAATTGAAAAAATACTTGAAGAAAAAGAAAAAATAGTATATTCTTGTATCAGTCTGGCGCCAATTTTTATTGATGAAATTCGCACTCAGACAGGATTTGAAATGAATGAATTACAGTTTCTATTAACGAAACTTGAGATAAAAGGGGCAGTAATCCAGCTCCCCAACAAATACTATATACGTGATTATTAACGGAGGACATGATGGCAAAAAATTTAGTGATTGTCGAGTCGCCAGCTAAAGCCAAAACGATTAAAAAGTTTCTTGGCTCTAACTATAAGATAGAAGCATCCATGGGCCATGTTAGAGATTTACCTAAATCTCAACTTGGTGTAGATGTGGAAAATGACTTTGAACCAAAGTACATTACAATTAGGGGTAAAGGTGAACTCTTAGCCAAGCTTAGGAAGGAAGTCAAAAAAGCGACGAAGATCTATCTCGCAACTGACCCCGACCGCGAAGGTGAAGCAATCTCTTGGCATTTGCTTCATTCCCTTAGATTAGAAGATAAGAAGACTTACAGAATTACATTTAACGAGATTACTAAGATGGCCGTTAAGGATTCTATAAAAAACGCGCGTGAAATCGACATGAACCTTGTTGATGCTCAACAGGCAAGAAGACTGCTTGACCGTGTTGTTGGTTATAAGATGAGTCCTGTACTTTGGAAAAAAGTACGAAAAGGTTTAAGTGCAGGTAGAGTACAATCTATTGCGTTGAAGCTCATCTGTGACCGTGAAGATGAAATTAAAGCTTTTATTCCTGAAGAATATTGGAGCCTAGATGCCAACATCTTAATTGACAATACAGAGGATGAATTTGTTGCTAAGTTCTATGGAACAAGAGAAGAGAAAATGGATTTGAAATCAAAGGAAGAAGTGGATGAAGTTCTTTCGGTGATTGATAGTGCAACTTATGAAATATCAGATATTAGAGAAAGAGAAAGACAACGTAAACCTTTCCTTCCTTTTATTACAAGTACTATGCAACAAGAAGCTTCAAAGAAACTAAATTTCTCAGCCATTAAAACTATGCGTATTGCTCAACAATTATACGAAGGTATAGAAATAAAAGGTGAGGGCACAATTGGTCTGATCACTTATCTTAGAACGGATTCAACACGTATTTCAACTGAAGCTCATAATGAATGTGTTACCTACATTGGTGAAAATTATGGTGCAGAGTATGCTAATGAAGAGAATGTTGTTGGTAAGAAAAAAGGCAGTGTGCAAGATGCCCATGAGGCAATTAGACCTACTTATGTCCACTTGAATCCAGATGAAATCAAAGCATCTCTTACTAGAGATCAATATAAATTATATAACTTGATTTGGAGAAGATTTGTTTCAAGTCGTATGTTCCCAGCCCGTTTTATGGTGAAGTCAGTTAAGATTGATGCGTCACAGTACAGATTTACAACCTCAGTTTCAACTATGTTATTTGATGGATTCTTAAAAGTTTATAAAGTAGATGACGAAAAAGTGGGTGAACAACCAATTGGTCATTTGACAATGGATTCTAAGTTATCCAAAAAATCCTTGGAGCCAGTTCAACACTTTACTCAACATCCACCTAGATTTACAGAGGCTAGTTTAGTAAAAACACTTGAAGACAATGGTGTAGGTCGTCCAAGTACATATGCACCTACGATTGCAACGGTTATGTCAAGAGGTTATGTAAATAAAGAAGGACGTCAAATCTTCCCGACGGAATTAGGTGAGATCGTAAACGTTATGTTACGAGATTATTTTGATGGTGTAATTAATGTTGACTTCACTGCCAACCTTGAGGCCCGTCTTGATGAAGTTGAAGAAGGTTCACTCATGTGGAAAGAAGTACTCCGTGATTTCTATCCAGGTTTTGCTGAAAAAGTGGACGTAGCAGAGAAGGAAATTGAGAAAATTGAACTTAAAGATGAAGAGACAGACATCTTATGTGATAAATGTGGCCGTAATATGGTCATCAAATTAGGGAAGTTCGGCAAGTTCTTGGCCTGCCCAGGTTTCCCGGAATGTCGTAATGCCAAACCAATACGAATCGTTGTTGAAGGTGTTAAATGCCACAAGTGTAATGGAGAAGTCCTAGAGAAGAAAACCAAAAAAGGACGTAAATACTTCGGATGTGAAAACAACCCAGAGTGTGACTTCATGACATGGTACCAACCTACAAGTCAGAAATGTGATAAATGTGGCGCCTTATTGATGGATAAAGGCAAAAAATTAATGTGTAGCAACGACGAATGTAAGAATGTTGTTGAAAAATAACGAAAATTGCAAATTGTTTATTAAAAGGTTGAATTATAAAACAATTCAATTTATAATAGATGAATATGAGAGTTTAAGAAAAATGCAATGGCATTAGGAGGATTTTAATTGAGCGTTCAATTGTTAGATAAAACACGAAAGATTAATAAATTATTGCAAAAAACAGGGACACAACGTGTCATCTTCACAGATATTTGTGAAGTAATGTGTGACATACTTGGTTCGAATACATTGGTATTAAGCAAGAAAGGTAAACTACTTGCTTCTTACATGAGGCCGGATGTAGATGAGATAACAGAATTATTAACAAGTGATCTTGGGGAATTTGTTGATGGACAACTGAATGAAAGATTACTAAATATCTTATCAACTAAGGAAAATGTTAATATGGCGACATTAGGATTTTCTTCTGAAATTAGTGGTTCAGCCTTTGTTGGTATGATTGTGCCAATTGACATTGCAGGAGAGAGACTTGGAACATTATTTATCTATCGTGGCGAAGATATGTTTGATATTGAAGATATCATCTTAGGTGAATATGGATCAACGGTTGTAGGTCTTGAGATTATGAGATCAATCAATGAAGAGAATTCAGAAGAAGCCCGTAAGACAAGCGTTGTGAAGTCAGCCATAGGTACTTTATCTTTCTCAGAGCAAGAAGCCATCAAACATATCTTTAACGAATTAGATGGCAATGAAGGTATTCTAGTTGCTAGTAAGATTGCTGATAGAGTAGGGATAACAAGATCTGTTATCGTTAATGCCCTTCGTAAATTTGAAAGTGCTGGCGTTATTGAGTCAAGATCTCTTGGTATGAAAGGGACTTATATCAAAATTCTTAATGACATCTTATTAGACGAAATTAGCAAAATATAGCATGAAACTTTGAGGGCCGAAACCTTGGCCCTTTTTTATTTTGCCTAAAGAAAAACAGGACCTAAGGCTATAAGCTGAAAGAACCGATATATCTCTTGCATGGAATTATATAAAAAAGCAGTAAAAACAGAAGAATATATTGTATATTTGACTATTAACTGATACAATATATAGTGTATATAACTGCTTAAACACAGGCAAATTAGGCATTAGAGCTAAGTCGGGAGATGAGACGTTTTGAAAAGTAACATGTTTACTACTACAGATATTTTATCTAAAGCAATTGAAGGATCTTGGGCACGTAACCAAACCATAGCTGCGAATATCGCTAATGTGGATACACCTGGTTATAAAAGAAAAGATGTGGCCTTCGAGCAATATCTAGAACAGGCCTTATCTAGAAATAGCAAGCCATCCTCAAATGACCTAGCAAAAATCAAACCTAAAGTTGTAACGGACTATTCTTCTAGAGCCTATCGTCTTGATGGCAACAATGTAGATGTGGACACTGAAATGGGTTATTTAGCAGAGAACCAACTACGTTACAATGCTTTGATTAGTCAAGTGAATTACAATTTTAGCCGTATCAAAAGCGTATTAAATAGTTAGGAGGTCTACTTATGTCATTATTTGGATCAATGAACGTGAGCGCTTCAGGGATGACAGCTCAACGACTTCGTATGGATACGATCTCTCAAAATATCGCAAATGTCAATACCACTAGAGGGCCAAATGGCTTACCTTATCGTCGTAAGACCGTGGTGTTTGAAGAAATCACTAAAAATAACAATTTCAAAGGTATGTTGCAAAGTTACTTAAATGATTACAAAGCAACTGGTGGTGTAAAGGTCTCTGAAATTTCTGAAGACAGTGCACCATTTATACGTACTTACGACCCAACTCATCCAGATGCAGATAAAGATGGGTATGTTTCAATGCCAAATGTGAACACCATTGAAGAGATGACCAATTTAATCTCTGCCAATCGTTCTTATGAAGCAAACATTACTGCTTTTAACGCAACGAAATCCATGATTTCATCAGCACTTAACATAGGAAGGTAAGGTGAGCTAGGTGGCAATACAACCAATTAGAGGCATTGATACCATAGCAAAGCTTGATGCCGTAAAACCTCAATCCAAAGGCACAGCTTTTAAGACTTTCTTTGATACAGCCTTAAGCGGCCTTGAATCAACTAATCAGTTGCAAAAAGAAGCAGATTCAATGAGTATAGATTTTGCACTTGGTCGAATTGACAATGTGGCTGATGTGATGATTGCCCAAGAGAAAGCTAGTGTGGCAATGCAATATACCGTACAACTTAGAAATAAATTATTAGACGCATACAATGAAATTATGCGTATTCAAGTATAATGACAGCTTAGGTGTTAGATAAAGGAGTGGCATTATGCCAGAGTTTTTAGCAAATTTCTCGAACCAGATCACAGAATACTGGAACAAGTTTTCTAACAGACAAAAAATACAAATCATAGTGATTAGCGTTCTTGGGTTGGCTGCTTTAGTAGTCTTAACCCTTGTTCTTAGTCAGCCAAATTATGTACTCTATGCAGATGAAATAGATGCAACTGAGATGAATACGATTGTCACAGTCCTAAACGATGCAAACATTGCTTATAAATACGAAGATAATGCAACCTCACTATATGTTGAGGCTGGAGAATTTCAAAATGTTAAGCTTTTGTTGGTCAACGCTGGGGTTCTGACGACGTCAGGCTTTACTTATAAAGACGCATTTAATACAACATTAACAACCAGTACAGATGACAGGAAGCTGATGCAACAACTAGCAACTGAGAATGAGTATGCTGAGATTATTGAATTAATGTCTGCTGTTGATGAAGCTAGGGTTAAAGTTGTTTTGCCGGATTCAGATGATATTTTATCCCAAGATAGAGCATCTTCAGCATCGGTTATGTTAACACTTAACAGTGAGTTGTCGGATGAACAGATTTATGGTATAGCCTCATGGCTCGAATCACTGGTTGATAATTTATCGATTAATAACATTAAGATTATGGAGTCTTCAACATCAAAATTGCTCTACAATGGTGGTAGTGATAGTGGTGTCTTTGGTAGTATTAGCTCTTATTTAGAGATCCAGAATCTTTATGAAGATAAGTATGAACGTGAAATAGAAAGTTTGTTGTTATCTAGAAGTGGTTTTGATGATGCAGTGGTTGATGTTAACCTTAAGTTTGATTTTGACCAAGTAACAACGGAGTCAGAAACGCATTCGCTTCCAGAGGATTCCCCAACATCTTTGGCAACAAAGGTTTATTTGTATGAATCAACAGGAACTAGTACTGAAGGTGGAGGTCCACCAGGTACAGATTCGAATGCTGATTCAACAACCTACTTAGTAGACAATGGTAGTGGGTCTGATAGTTCGGTATCTATAAGTGATACAGACTACGCGGTGGATACGACTGTCACAAGAAGGATGAAGGCAGAAGGTGAAATCATTCATGCTAACTCATCTGTAACAGTTATGCTTAATAAGTTTGTTTATTTCTACGAAGATAACCTAGCTACTTACATAGAAGAACAGGGACTAGCTACAGATTTGACGTGGGCACAATTTGAAATTCTGAACAATACCATTGAAAATATTGACGTGGATCAAACGTATATTGATTTTGTTTCAAATGCCTCATTAATTGACGATGTTGTGATTCTTGCAGTCCAAGTACCACGATTCATGCCAAAGACAGCAGTTGACAATCAAGTTGCCGACTACATACCTGTTGTTATCATTGTTTTGATGATTGCTTTACTTGGTTATGCAGTTTATAAAGGAACAGAACCAGTTGAGATTACTGAAGTTGAACCAGAGTTATCGGTTGAAGAAATGTTAACAACTACCAAGGTAGCTCAAGAGTTAGAAGCTATAGAATTTGATGATAAATCTGAGGCCAGAGTTCAGATTGAGCGCTTTGTGGACGAGAATCCAGAGGCGGTTGCTCAATTACTCAGAAACTGGCTAAACGAAGATTGGGAGTGATATCATGGCGACACAATTTAGAGGTGTAGAGAAGGCGGCCATCTTATTGATTGCTCTTGGACCTGAGAAATCATCCATGATCTTCAAACACCTAAAAGAAGAAGAAATTGAAGAGTTAACCCTACAAATTGCTAATACAAGATCTGTATCACCTCAAGAAAAAGAAGGGGTTATAGCAGAGTTTTATGAAATCTGTTTGGCTCAATCTTATATTGCGGAGGGTGGTATAGGTTACGCAAAAGACTTACTTGAAAAAGCCCTTGGTTCTGACAAAGCCATGGAAGTCATTGGCAGATTAACCTCATCTCTTCAAGTTAGACCTTTTGAATTTGTTAGAAAAACAGACCCTGGTCAATTATTGAACTATATTCAAGACGAACATAATCAAACGATAGCCTTGATTTTGTCTTATTTGAACCCACAACAAGCTTCAATGGTACTAGCAGCCTTACCACAAGAAAAGCAGGCTGATGTAGCTAGAAGAATAGCACAGATGGATAGAACATCGCCAGATGTCATTAAAGACGTTGAAGATGTTCTTGAAAGAAAACTATCATCACTTGTGACGCAGGACTTTACTATTGTTGGTGGTGTTGATGCCATCGTTCAGATATTAAACTCTGTTGACCGTAGTACAGAAAAGCACATCATGGAAACCCTTGAAATTGAAGACACAGAACTTGCAGAAGAAATTCGTAAGAAGATGTTTGTATTTGAGGATGTCTTGGCTCTTGATGACCGGTCAATTCAGCGTATTCTTAGAGAGGTTGATAACAATGAACTTGGTATCGCCCTTAAAGGTTCAGGTGAGGAAGTGCAAAATGTTATCTTTAACAACTTGTCCAAACGTCTTGCTCAGATGATTAAAGAAGAGATGGAGTTCATGGGACCAATTAGACTTAAAGATGTTGAAGAAGCGCAGCAAAAAATTGTTAATATTATACGTAAACTAGAAGATGCCGGTGAGATAGTTATTTCACGTGGTGGAGGAGACGAAATCATTGTCTAAAATCATAAAAGCACCATTTGTGTCTATGTCTGATATTCGTAAAGAAATCAAATCTATAGACCCGAAAGACCCTAGTATCATTCAGAACGTGGAGGAAGACAAACCTGTACAAGAATTGGTGAATGATACTTTAATTGAAGAAGACTTAACAGTAGCAGCCATTGATGACCAAGTGATTAATGGCTCTACTTCTATGCTACTAGAAGAGGCTCAAAATGAAGCAGATGAGATTATTAGGAATGCTAGAGAACTAGCTGCACAGATTCAAGAAGAGTCACGACAAAAAGGTTTTGATATGGGCTACGAGGAAGGTTTGGCCTCCTCAAAAGATGCATTTGAAGAGAAAGAACTTGCTCTAAAACAACAGTCAGAGGATTTGATTGTAGCATATGAAGAAAAAGTCAATGGGCTTGAACCCCAAATTGCCCTAATCATACGAGATCTGGTTGAGAAAATGGTAGGTAGATTTACGGATGAGCCTGATGTGGTTATTTACCTAATCAAGCTTGCTTTAAGTGAAATCACCACCTATGGTAGTTTCATTGTTAAGGTATCTCCAGATGATTTTGACCATGTGTTAGCCAACAAAGATGATATTCTAGAAGGATTAAGCGAACGTATAGATGTTGAGATACTAAGAGATGCACATCTTGAAAAAAATCAATGTTTAATTGAGACGGATCTTGGTAACGTAGATGCATCCCTACAAGTTAGATTAGGCAGTTTGCTTAGAGAGTTACAACTCATAAGTGATAGTTTGATTCGTATTGAACAGGAATAGGTTGGTGTGACATGAGTGATATTAATTTAGATATCTACGAAGCTTTAACCAATAAAAGTTATATTAAACATCTAGGTAGAGTGACTAAGGTGATTGGCCTAACGATAGAATCCCTTGGTCCAAATGTTAAACTGGGAGAGTTATGTACCATTAGTACAATTGACCATAGTGTAAGAATACTTGCTGAAGTTGTTGGATTTCGAGAAAACAAGATTTTGCTTATGCCTCTTGATGAAGTATCAGGTATAGGTCCTGGATGTATCGTTGAGGCTATAGGTCACGAGCTTCAGATATCTGTTGGTGATCAACTCCTTGGACGAGTAGTTGATGGACTTGGTAAGACCATGGACGGCTTAGAACCAGTGTACTCTAAGACTTTATACCCTATAGAAAATAGCGCCCCAGACCCCCTTAAACGAAACAGAATAAAAGATGTACTACCCATGGGCGTTAAGGCGGTTGATGGTTTATTAACTGTTGGTAAAGGTCAGAGGGTTGGTATTTTTGCAGGTTCTGGTGTTGGAAAAAGTACGCTGCTTGGAATGATTGCAAGGAATACTAAGGCAGATGTTAACGTGATAGCCCTTATCGGTGAACGTGGTCGTGAAGTTCGAGAATTTATAGAAAAGGACCTTGGTGAAGAAGGTCTTAGCCGTTCTGTAGTGGTAGTTGCAACCTCGGATAAACCGGCACTGATTCGACAAAAGGCTGCTAAAACTGCAACAGCGATTGCGGAATATTTTAGAGATCAGGGCAATGATGTTATGTTAATGATGGACTCATTAACAAGATTTTCCATGGCACAGAGAGAAATTGGATTGGCAATTGGTGAACCGCCTGTTAGTCGCGGTTATACGCCTTCTGTGTTTGCTGTTATGCCCAAGCTACTAGAGCGGGCTGGAAACTCTGATAGAGGGTCAATAACAGCCCTGTATACTGTCTTGGTGGATGGTGACGATATGAATGAACCTATTACAGATGCTGCGCGTGGTATTTTGGACGGTCATATTGTTCTATCTAGAAAAATGGCCAATAGAAACCATTACCCAGCCATTGACATATTACAAAGTATTTCAAGGGTTATGTCTGAAGTGGCTAGTGAAGCTCATAAGGAAGCAGCTAGTAAACTTAAGTCAACCCTATCCATTTATAACGATGCAGAAGATTTAATTAACATTGGCGCTTATGCCCCTGGAAGTAACCCGGAAATTGATTATGCAATAACCAAAATTGGTCAAATTAAAGCTTTCTTAACACAATTCACCAATGAGAAGTTTGAGTTTGAGGAAGTCACTGAAGGTCTTCTTCAGATTTTTGAATAAAGGTGATTAGATGGCAAAATTTATTTATTCCATGGAAAATATCCTACGAATTAAAGAAAAGATAGAAGAGCAAAAGCGTATGGCACTAGGCCAAGCTATGGCAAGTTATCAACATGAATTATCTCTTGCCAAAGAAATAGAAGGTAAGCTTCAGACCCATCTTGATACCTTCTATGGCACTCAAGCTAAGAAGATAGATGCCATGCAGATTCGACAGGTAAGCCAACAAGTGAGTTATTATGAGCAAGCTCTTAAAGACCAGAAGGATGTTGTTTCAAGAGCCTTGGATGTTGTAGAGATTAAGAGGCAAGAACTTCAGGTGGCTTTGCAGGAAAGACAAATCCAAGAGAAGTTACGTGAAAAAGCCTTTGACGCCTATCTTGAAGAGGAAAAGCTTAAAGAACAACAATTGTTAGATGAAGTGGTTGGATATAGATATGCAACAAAAGAAGAGGAGTAGTGGGAGGTAAGTATGAATATCAAAAATGAAGGTGGTTTTGTTAAAGTTATTGTACTGATTATTGTGGTTCTGTTGATCCTAGTTGTAGGAGTGGGGGCTATGATTAAGTTTGATGTTTTTAAGCTTGGGACTGAGGTTATTGGACCTTCTATCAAAGATGTACCAGTTCTAAATATGATTTTACCAGAGATGCCTGAAGAAGTAACAGAAGAAGAGGCGGCCAATTATAACTTCGAAACTATAGAAGAAGTAGTAGAAGTTTTAAAAATAACTGAGAATTTACTAAAGGAATCGGCCCAAGAAGCCGAAAAAATAAGTGAGCAATTAAAGCAGTTAACTGCAGAGGTGGAACGCTTAAAGGTATTTGAAGGGAATCAAGTTCAATTTGAAGCTGATCAAAAGGCTTTTGATGATTTGGTAGCATCTAATTCCGAGGCAATTGTTTTTAAAGATTGGTTTGAGAAGATGAACCCTGAAAATGCAGCTGAGATTTATGCTCAAGTCATAGAAGAGGTTAAGTATGATGAAGACCTTAAAGGCCTTGTGGATATCTATCAAAGCATGAAGCCGGCTCAAGCAGCTAGTATTTTGGAAGACATGACAGTGACTCAAATGGCATTGGTGTCAAGTATTGTTAAGAACCTATCGGCGGATCAATCAGCTGATGTACTTGGCAACATGGAACCAGCTACAGCTGCAAAAATAACGACCTATCTCTCACCAGAGAAGTGAGAATAGAGAAAGGAGAACCTAATGAATTCAGTTGCAAGCCAAATGGTTGCAACACTGATGAATTCGAACTTTAGTGCTCTACAATCTACTTCTATAAAGCCCAAAGTGGCCAATCATGATTTTTCCAATGTATTTAAGAAAGTGAATAACATTAAAAATACAAGAGACGATCAATTCGCAGTGCAGGATGTTAAAACTACTGATGTTGAAGCAGACCCTAAAGCGAAAGAAGCCTTAAAAGATTCTGATCTTGTAAAAGATGTTAAAGAAACTGGATCAAAGCACAAGGAAAATGAGATTGAAGAACCAAAGAATCAAGTGACCAAGGAAGTTGCTGAAAAAGTGACTGAAGAAGTAACGGATGAGATAGAAGAAGTTTCTGAAGAGATGGGTAAAGAAGTGGTAACACTTAAATCTATCATAGAAGATCCTGAAAACGCTCAAGTGATTGAGGAAGCAATGTTACTTATAAGTGAGTTGTTTGGCATTCCGATGGAAGCCTTAAACGAACTTATGGAACAGCTAGATATGACGGCTGTTGACTTAGCGGATATGGGAAACCTTACTCAATTAGTTAAAGAAGTATTTGGTCATGAAGATATGGGAAGCCTCTTACTTGATCAAGAAGCAACACAGGTGTTGAAAGATGTAAAAGTCGCTGTTGAGAAATTAGCAGAGGAACTAGGCATCGATATTTCAACGCTGAAAGAACAAATTGTTGCTCAGAGAATGGCTAACAACAATGGTAAACGTGTAGGTCAATCTACCAAAGAACCAGTTGGTCATATTCCATCTGAAAAGGCTGAACAAACTCAAGGCGTAAAAGTAGAAGTCGTTGATATGAGAGACGCACAAAGCACAACTAAATACAGTCAAAAAAACATGAACAATCAAGATCAAGGGAGTTCAACATTTTCTGACCTAATAGGCCAGAATCTTACTTTGACAAAAGAAGTGGTTGTGCAAAATACTGTGAACGAGATCAAGTATCAGCAAATTAGCACTAGAGAAGTAATTGATCAGATTGTAACCAAAGCCGTTGTGAGATTATCTACAGGCAAAACATCCATGCATTTACAACTTAATCCAGGACATCTTGGAAAAGTTGCCGTTTCAGTGACAGCTGAACAGGGGATGGTAAAAGGTCAATTTGTTGCAGAGAATCATGTTGTGAAAGAAATGCTTGAGTCTAATATGATTCAGCTTAAAGCTCAACTTGAGGAACAAGGCATCAAAGTGGATAAGATCGAAGTGACAGTCGGTGATGCGAACCAGTATTTTAACCAAAAAAATCAAAGTCAAGAACAACATACTTCAAAAAAATCATCAAACCGACGTATTGGCGGATTAAGAGCGATTACGGAAGTGGATGAAATTGACGAAGTAGTCAACGAAACACAATCTGTTATGCAAACATCACTAGATGAGCATACAGTCGAATATTCCGCATAAGGTGGTGAAAAAATGTCATCAGTAGATGCAATACAAGGACTCATGGATACTTATGGACTTGACCCTAGTAAACAAGCAGGACAAGCTGAAGATTTAAACAAAGACGCTTTTCTAAATTTACTAGTTACACAGATGCAATACCAAGACCCACTTGAGCCAACCAAGAATGAAGATTTCTTAGCTCAAATGGCCCAGTTCTCAGCACTAGAGCAAATGCAGAACTTAAATACAAGTTTCGCAATGCAACAGGGTTCAGAAATGGTAGGTAAAACAGTTCTCGGTTTAGCTGTGAATGATGTATCAAAAGAAAGTTCGTTTGTAGAAGGAATCGTTGAAGCAGTCACACTTAAGAATGGGGAAACTTATTTACAAGTAGATGGTGTCGATGTTTTGCTAAGTAATGTTCAGGCAATCCTAAACACAACAGCAGACAATTCGGAACTCGTCGAAGCGATTGATACAATCAATGAGACCCTTAACACAATTAATGAGAAACTGGATGCTCTTACAGCAAGCCAAAACGAAGCATAACACTCAGGGAGGTAGGCATTATGATTATTAATAATCGACCAATTCCCTCGATCCAAAAAGTTCAAAGTGAAAGATCACAAGCTCAACCGATTCGTAAGAGTCAAGTTGCTAGCAATCCTTTTCAGAATGTGCTACAACAACAACTTGAACGAAGAGATCAGCTGAAATTCTCAAAACACGCAAACCAACGATTAGATTCCAGACAGATTCAATTATCAGAAGACCAAATGTTACGACTTAACACTGGTGTAAGCAGAGCTAAGGCAAAAGGCATTAAAGAGTCGCTGGTACTTATGGACAATATTGCATTGGTCGTTAATGTAGAGAACCAAACAGTTGTAACAGCGCTTGATCATTCAGAAGCGACAGATCATGTATTTACAAACATAGATGGAGCCGTGGTAATATAGCTGGACCTTAAGGTGCATACCAAGCAGGTATGACGCCAGGAAGCTTAGAATCTTTGACCGACCGATAAGATTCAACACGATCCTCCACACGAAGGAGGTCATGCATTATGATGCGTTCTATGTATTCAGGTGTTTCAGGTCTTAGGATACACCAGACAAAAATGGACGTTATTGGTAACAACATCGCCAATGTCAACACTGTAGGTTTTAAAGCCTCACGTGTTACATTTAGTGAAGTGTTTAGCCAGACAGTACAAGGTGCAACTGGAGCGAGTGAATTTACAGGTGGTACTAACCCAATGCAAATTGGTCTTGGTGCTTCCATATCATCCATTGATATTGACATGGGTGAAGGTGCAGCACAACGTACAGATAACCCACTTGATTTAAAAATCGAAGGTGACGGGTTCTTTGTTGTTAGTGATGTGACTGGTAACAAGTTTTCACGTGCAGGTGCATTTAGAATTGATGAAGCTGGTAACCTGGTAACTCCAGAAGGGCTTAAGGTTATGGGATGGCAAGCAGACCCTGCTACCAACTCAGTAGAAAAAGGTCAAGTAGAAGGGATTCAGATTCTGAACCCAACCAATCTTTATTCAGAGCCAACAAGTACCTCTGATATCACCTTGTCAGGTAACATCAATCAAAATGACACACAACTTACAGGTACAGGTGTACCTTTCACTACAACTATGTACGATAGCTTAGGTTACCGTTACACAGCTGAGTTTAGAATCACTGAAGTTGGAGCTAACCAATACAACATTCATCTTGACGCTGATAGTATTACAGATAGTGAGGGGAATGTTGGCGGTGCAGTAGGTTTGACGAATGCAGTACTTGATCAAGTGGTTAACTTTGATCCAGCAACTGGTAAAATAATACCAGCCGTTGCACCTGCTGTTAATGAATTCTTAATGACAGGTATGTCATCGCCATTTTCAACATTCAACAACATCGCTGTTAACTTTGATGGTTTAACCATGTTTGCAGGGAATACAACAGTTGAAGCAATTTCAGGAGATTCAAGTGGACTTAATGCTGGGAATCAAGCAGGTTCAATCTCTGGTTTTGAAATTGGTGGTGATGGTACAGTGATTGGTCGTTATACCAATGGTGAGACTAAAGTACTAGGTCAAATTGTTATAGCAACTTTCCAAAACCCAGCTGGGCTTCAGAAGGTTGGAGACAATCTATTTGAGGCAACAACTAACTCAGGCGAATTTAATGGCATAGGGGAAGACATCACCGCATCAGGTGGTTCTTTTAACTCAGGTGTCCTTGAAATGTCAAATGTTGATTTATCAAAAGAGTTTACAGAAATGATTACCACTCAAAGAGGATTCCAAGCCAATTCAAGGATTATTACATCTTCGGATGAACTCTTGCAAGAACTTGTAAATCTTAAGAGATAATGGTAAAATTTAATTAGTGTAAATATCAGTAATTTATGATAATATTGACTAGCAAATTCAAGCGTTATCCGATTATGGATGTCCATAATCGGTAGCGCTTATAGGTATGATAATATGATTTTTGTGACTAAATTAAATGGAGAAAGTTACTTACTTAATAACCGCCATATCGAGACGGCAGAAGAGAAGCCGGATACGACGATTATGATGACCAGTGGTAAAGTGGTTATTATAAAAGAGTCTCTTGAGGAATTACAACGTAGAATCATCACGTTTGAATCAAGTGTTTCTAGTCATATTCCAGGCTAATTAGGTTATTAAGAACGAGGTGAACATATGGATATTGCTACTATTGCAGGACTAATATTAGGGGTTGTTTTCTTTGCATTATCAGTTATTCTTGATAAGGGTGTTGGTGGCTTAGTTGCCTTCTTTAATGCACCTTCATTAATGATTACAATTGGTGGTGCCATAGCTTCAGTCATGATCATTCATCCGATGGATAAGTTTGTGAATGCCCTAAAAGCTGTAAGTAAAGTCTTTAACAATCAAGTTATGGACGAGGCAAGCATTATCAAAAACATCATAGAGTTATCAAATGTGGCAAGAAAAGAGGGCCTATTGGCTCTTGAGGAAGCTGCAGATGGTATTGACGATGCGTTTCTTAAGAAAGGCATCATGTTGGTCGTTGATGGAACTGATCCTGATTTAGTTAGAAACATTCTTGAAACTGAACTTATTTTCATTGGTGGACGTCATAAAGAAGTAGCAACATTTTGGGAGAAGATAGCAGAGATGGGCCCAGCCTGGGGGATGATCGGTACACTTATCGGTCTTATCAATATGTTGGGTAGTTTGGACGATCCATCAGCTATCGGACCTGCCATGGCCGTAGCCTTACTGACAACCATGTATGGTTCGTTACTTGCTAACTTATTCGCTGCACCTTTTGCTGAGAAGCTTAAGATCCGTAGTGGACAAGAGATGTTGTTAAAAGAAGTTATGATTGAAGGTCTCTTATCGATTCAAGCTGGTGAAAACCCAAGGGTAATAGAAGAGAAACTTAAGGCATTCTTAGCACCTGCACTTAGAGCGAGTCTCAGTGGTGGTGAAGGAGAAGGTGAATAAACGTGGCTAAAAAACGAGAAGAAGAAGTTAAAGCCGGTCTGCCTGCGTGGATGGGTACATATGGTGATATGGTAACACTTTTACTATGTTTCTTTGTACTTTTGTTCTCGATGTCAAGTGTTGATGTCCGTAAGTTCAAAGAAGCCATTGCATCTTTTAATGACCAGATTGATATTATGCCTGGTGGTGTGGCCCTGACAGATGGTGATCGAATTAATAACGGTGTTAGTCAATTGAATGACATTGAGATTATCGTTCTTAACAGTTTACCAACCAATGCAGAAGGTAATAATATTGAAGGTGACACCGACGAAGGTGAAGAGGATGATAAGGACAGAGCTTTAACAGAAGAAGAAATCCTTGAAGCAGCTCTTGATAAAGCAGAAGAAGTATATGACCAAGTCGATCAATACATGCAAGATCAAGGGGTTAGAGAAGAAGTGGATATGAGTTATTCGCTGAACTATGTCAAAATCACCTTGCCTGGTGAAACCCTATTTGACTCAGGAGAAGCTGTGATTAAACAAGAAGGTTTTGTCATCATCGATGTCCTTGGTCAAATGATTAATGAACAAGAATTTAGTGATTATACCATTCAAATAGAAGGACATACAGACAATGTCCCTATTAATACGGTTATCTATAAGAACAACTGGTATCTATCGGCAGCCAGGGCAATTGCTGTTGGAGATTATCTGATTAATGAAAAAGGTTTTAATCCAACCAAAATATCTTCTACTGGATATGGAGAATATGACCCGATTGTTGACAATGATACATCTGAGAATAGAGCCAAAAACAGACGTGTTGAAATGAAAATAGTTCTTCAATCAGTGGAAGTGGATGTAGAAGAATTTGGTGACAACATAGATACTGAAAGAACAGAACCGACAACTACAGAATAGAGGGATCATAATGGCAGACGAAGAAGTAAAAGTAGAACCGAAGGAAAAAAATAGCGGGAATATGATGATGATCATCGTGGTAGCACTTGTTGTTGTCTCTATGGCCATCTCAGCGGTATCACTAATTACAGTGATGAATATTAATAAATCAATTGCGAATTTAGGAGAAACTGCAACAGAAGATGGCGAGGCTATGGACAGTTCACAACTTAGTGTTATGGATATAGAAACCTTCGATTTTTCTGAGAATTTCATATTTATATTTGATGATGCAGAAGATCCAGATTTGACCCATAATATTGTTGTTGAGATTTCTGTAGGCGTTTATAACCCTGTAGAACCAACCAAAGAGCAAAAGGAAATACCTGAGATGGCTGCAAGTGCTTTGACAACATTGGCCACAAAAGAAACGATTATAAGAAGTGGTTTAGAGTCAATGATGAAGTCAAAGAGTTTTGAAGACTTTCAAACAGTTGAATCCATTGATATGGTTAAGGCAGACATACTTAAGTATTTACAAGAACGTTTGGTAAACGAAACAATTATTGATGTTTATTTTAACAACATGCTTACATCATCCAGATAAGAAACATAACTGACAGGCGATAGCAAAAGGTAGGTGAGGTAATGAGTGAGGTTTTATCCCAAAATGAAATAGATGATCTACTGAACGCCCTTAATACAGGTGAGCTTGACGTTGAAGAGTATAAAACGACGGCCAGTGAGAAGCAAGTTAAAGAGTATGATTTTGCTAGACCTAGTAAGTTCACCAAAGAACATCTAAGGACGATGGAAACGGTCTTTGAACATTATGCAAGACTATTATCAACAACATTACCTGCTTACATGAGGACATCTTGTGCAGTGGACGTAATCAACTCGGAGGCTGTGTCATATTCTGAGTTCTCAAATGCCTTATCCAATCCAATATTGTTAGGTATCTTAGACTTTTATCCCCTAAAAGGGAATGTTGTCATGGATATGTCAGTAAAGATTGGTTACTCGGTTATTGATCGTTTATTAGGTGGTAAAGGAGAAGCCCTTGAGAAAGAAAGAGATTTCTCTGAAATAGAATTAGCAATTATTGAGAAGATGATGGTGATCTTCGTTGACTTACTTATAGAGCCTTGGGAAAATGTTGTAAATTTGGAACCAAGACTAGAGAAGATAGAAACCAATTCTCAGTTTGCTCAGGTTATACCACCAACAGAAATTATTGCCCTCATTACCATGAATCTTAAGATTGGTAATGTTGAGGGATTAGTGAATGTCTGTATACCTTATGGTTGCATAGAACCAATCATAGATAAGTTGAACACCAAGTATTGGTATTCAACAATGGCAGAAACCAATGAAGAAATCTATAAAGACATCATAGAGAAGCGTATTGCAAAATCCTACATTCCTGTGAAAGCTATTTTAGGTAAGAGTGTTATTACAGTAAATGATTTTGTTGCTCTTCAAATCGGTGACATTATTAAATTAGACAAGAAGATTGATGACGATATTATTATACAAGTAGGGAATTTTGATAAATTCACTGCAAAACCAGGGTTACATGAGAAATACAATGCAGCCCAAGTAACTTCTATTATTAGGAAGGAGGATTAGCCATGGGTGACATGTTATCACAAGAGGAAATAAATGCTCTACTAAGAGGTATGGAAGAAGAAGAAGATGAAATAGGCGCAGCTGGCGGTGGTATCGTACTTACGGATGAAGATAAAGATGCTATTGGAGAAATATCTAATATTAGTATGGGAACAGCTGCTACAACACTTTTTGCCCTTGTTAATCAAAAAGTAGTTATAACAACCCCAACAGTATCTACTGTTCATTGGGATGAAATAAAAGAATTGTATATGGACCCTTGCGTAGCTATTCAAATCGTTTACAAAGAGGGCCTTGAAGGAACCAACCTACTGATTCTTAAGGAAAATGATGTAAAAGTTATCACTGACCTTATGATGGGTGGAGATGGTACAAATGAAGATGTAGAATTAACAGAATTACATCTTAGTGCTATAAGTGAAGCAATGAATCAAATGATTGGTTCTGCAGCTACATCTATGTCTTCTATGTTCAAAAAGAAGATAGATATTGCACCACCAAATTCTAACCATTTGGACTTAAAAGAATCTTTTGATCAAACAGAATTGGCTGAGTTCTTAAGTGATGAATTTATTAAAGTTTCTTTCAGATTACAAATTGGTGATTTGGTTGATAGTGAAATGATGCAATTATATCCTATGGAGTTTGCTAAGGAAATAATGGATAGTTTCGCATCTACAAAAGAAGAAGTGGTTGAAGAAACACCGGCTCCAGCACCTAGCCAACAAGCACCACAGCAGCAACAGCAGCAGATGCCACAGAATCAAGGTATGCCAATGGGGCAGCCACAACCAGCTATGGGTATGGGTAATCAAATGCCACCAAATATGGGTATGGATAATATGATGCCTGCTGGCGGCCAACAAATGGGTGGTCAATACAGGAATATTGAAGTTCAACAGGCCCAATTCCAGAATTTTGATATGGATTCTTTTGTACAACAGAAAGAAAACATAGATTTGATTATGGATGTACCACTTGAAGTGACTGTTGAACTTGGTAGAACATCTAAGTCAATAAAAGATATACTAGAATTTGCACCTGGTACAATTATTGAACTTAACAAGTTAGCCGGTGAACCGATCGATGTTTTGGTTAATGGAAAGATTGTTGCCAAAGGAGAAGTCGTCGTTATTGATGAAAACTTTAGTATCAGGTTAACCGATATTGTTAAGCAAGCTGCACAAATTTTATGATATACTTTTAGTTGAAGTATGATATAATGTTCATATACATTTTTATTAAAACAAAGGAGAGATAAAAATGGCAGGAAAAAATATTTTAATTGTTGATGATGCGGCGTTCATGAGAATGATGATCAAAGACATACTTTCTAAGAACGGGTATAATGTAGTAGGTGAAGCTGAAAATGGTGCCAAAGCCGTTGAAAAGTTTAACGAACTAAATCCTGATCTAGTGATTATGGATATCACTATGCCTGAGATGGATGGTATTGAGGCAGTAAAAGCAATTAAGGGAATCGACAGCGATGCGAACATTATTATGTGTTCTGCTATGGGACAACAAGCCATGGTTATCGAATCCATTCAAGCAGGAGCTAAAGACTTCATTGTGAAACCATTCCAAGCTGAAAGGGTTATTGAGGCTGTATCTAAAGTTACAGGATGATATTTAAGGATAAATATCCTTCTGTAACTCAAGTGACTGGATAATATTTAATGATATTATATCAGTCACACCCGATACACATTCTTTAATCTAAGAGGTTTGATATGGACGTCTCAAGCTACCTTCAATTTTTTGGTGTACTCATTCTTTTTTTCTCGATTCTATTCACTGCCTATTATTTATCTAGGTATGCAAGTAGACTTTCGATGGGTAAAACATCAAAAGGTAATTTTACAATCATTGAAGCCATTTCTGTTGGACCAAATAAGACGCTTCAACTCATACGCGTCGGCTCGTCTTATATGGTCATTGGCGTTTCAAAAGATAACATAACCTTCATCCAACACATAGATAAAAGTGAGCTTGTGTTAGATGAAGGAGAATCTGTTATCCCGTTTAATCAAATACTTAATAAGTTTGTCCGTAAGGATCAAGCGATACAACCACATATAGGGGAAGAGACAGATGAACCTTTCGAGAAAAAATAGAATTAGATCTATTGTTATGATAGTTCTAATTTACTTTTTTATGTTTAGCTATTTTAATATGCCTGTATCAGCCAGTGAAACTGATGCAGTACCAGTGCCAATCTCAGTAGACTTTAGTTTTGGTGCTTCTGAAGATGGTCAAGATGTAGTGAGTAGTATCCAGATTCTTGTGATACTAACGATTATATCTCTTGCACCATCTATTCTTATAATGGTCACTTCTTTTACAAGAATATTGATAGTGTTGCACTTTATTCGAAGTGCCTTGTCAACTCAGCAAACACCACCAAATCAACTTTTGGTAGGTCTAGCTTTATTCTTGACCCTATTTATTATGGCCCCGGTTATAACTGAAGTTAATGAAGAAGCGCTACAACCTTATTCGGCGGGGGAAATTTCCCAACAAGAAGCCATTGATCGAGGGTTGCAGCCTATTCGAGCGTTTATGCTAAACGAGCTTAAGGACAATCAAGAAGATTTAGCCTTATTTATGGATATTGCCAACGTTGGACCAGTTGAGTCCTATGATGAAATCCCAACGGAAGTGATTATTCCAGCTTTTATTATTAACGAAATGAGGGCAGCCTTTATCATTGGTTTCCTCATCTATGTTCCTTTCATTGTTATAGATATGGTGGTTGCATCCACCTTAATGTCTATGGGAATGATGATGTTACCACCAGTAATGATTTCCATGCCTTTTAAGTTGCTACTTTTTATTATGGCAGATGGATGGAATTTAATTATTAGTGAATTAGTGAAGACATTCTATGATTAAGGGGTGATGTTTTGAGCGAAGATATGATTATTGACCTCATGAGAGAAGCTGTCATGACCGTCATTACAGTTGCGGGGCCGCTGTTGTTATTAGCCTTGTCTATTGGTCTACTCATAAGTATTTTTCAAACCATCACATCCATACAAGAACAGACTTTAGCCTTTGTACCAAAGATATTAGGTGTATTCCTCGGTGTATACTTCTTTGGTATTTGGATGATGAATAAGATAGTTGAATTGTTTGTTAAAGTGGTAGAGAGCTTTGGACAGTTCATTTCAGGGTAGGTAGATTATGGACTTATTGCTAAATGATCCATATGCATACTTAGATGTATTCCTATTGGTGTTTATAAGAGTGTTAGGCTTAACCCTAATTGCACCATTTTTTGGTAACCGCTCAGTGCCTTATATGGCCAAAGTATCGTTGACCCTGTTCACATCACTTATGGTCATTACGGTGATTGATGTTGATGTGGCGGTAAGTTCTTCAGATGTTGTTGGATTTGCTGTGGCGGCTATTATAGAGTTTTTGACAGGTTTCGCAATAGGTTTTGGCATCTATATGGTTTTCTCGATATTGTCCTTGGCAGGTCAATTCATCGATGCACAGATTGGTTTTTCTATGGTTAATGTATTTGACCCAATGAGTCAGATTCAATTAACAATTACAGGTAATCTATATTATTATATCTTGATTATCATTACGATTGTAACCAATGCCCATCATCGGTTTTTAAGAGGACTGATTGATAGTTTTTATCTCATACCTCTTGGCAAGATGGCTTTAACACCAGGCTTTCGTGAAGCAACTGTGGACTACTTTACTAGGTATTTTTCAATTGCTCTTCAAGTGGCTGCACCCATATTTTTTGTTATGATTATTACCAATGTGGTACTTGGTATATTGGCAAGGACTGTACCTCAATTAAACATGTTTGTTATAGGGTTCCCTATTAAAATTATGTTTGGTTTGTTGACAATCTATATTATGTTATCCATGTTTGCCAACATTAGTGATATGTTGATTCATGAAAGTGAGCAAGTCATGAGAGATATGCTGGAAGGAATGAGACCTAGATGATGTTACTTTCTGGTCATAAAGAACCACTTAAGATGAACCTTCAGCTTTTTGCAGAAAGTTCAAGTGGTGAGAAAACTGAACCAGCAACGCCTCGCCGTAAAGAAAAGGCCAGGGAAGAAGGTCAAGTGGCAAAGAGTCAAGAGGTCACTACGACGTTTATGCTTGTAGCCATGTTTTTTACTATTCGTACATTAGGCCCAATGATCATTGAGCGTTTTATTAATATTTTTCAGGGTGTTGTGGCATTATTTGACCGTCATAGTATTGGACCAGCCTTTGTCAATGATTTGTTTAAGTTTGTTCTCTTTGAGATGGCCATGATTGTGGTTCCCTTATTTGGAGTGGCCTTTCTTGTAGCGTTTATCTCAAATGTACTGCAAGTTGGATGGAAGCCTACAGCTAAACCACTACAACCTAAACTAAGCAAAATCAGTCCGATTCAGGGATTAAAAAGAATGTTTTCTCTAAAGACCTTGGTTGAACTCATTAAATCGATTATAAAAATCGGTATTATATTAACTATTGTTTATTTTACAGTTAGAAATTATGATGACTTATTGTTCCTCTTCTACGAAAAACCATTGTTTGAGACCTACGGTATTATCGTAGATATAGCCCTTGATATCGGGATTAGAATTGGTGCGTTTTTCTTTGTTGTAGCAATTATTGACTATATCTATCAACGATATAGCTTAGCTAAGAAGTTGAAAATGTCCAAACAAGAAATTAAAGACGAATACAAGTTGATGGAAGGTAATCCAGAAATTAAGTCTAGGATTAAACAAAGAATGCGTGAAGCTTCTATGAGAAGAATGATGCAAGACCTTCCAAAGGCAGATGTTGTTATTACAAACCCTACTCATTTTGCTGTAGCAATTCAGTATGATGAGATGGTTGCAGGTGCCCCTAGAGTTATTGCCAAAGGTGCCGATTTATTAGCAGGAAGAATTAAAAGTAAGGCAAGAGAATTTGAGATTGAGATTGTTGAGAACAAACCTCTTGCTAGAACTTTATACTATACAGTCGAAATCGGAGATGAAGTTCCTCCAGAGTTATATCAGACAGTGGCAGAAGTACTTGCCTTTGTGTATAACCTAAAGAACCAGAAAGAAGGTGCTAGAGCATGAGAATGAAGGCGGGAGATCTTGTAATTGGGCTTTTTATCGTATTGGCAATTGTCATAATGATTCTACCAATTCCTACATTATTTCTAGATGTTTTCATTACCTTAAACATTGCTTTAGCACTTATTGTTTTGTTTAACGCTTTATTTGCAAGAGAAGCACTGGAGATGTCTTCGTTTCCAAGTATTCTATTGTTTTTAACCGTTTATAGATTGGCACTGAACGTTTCATCAACACGGTCTATCTTAACGAATGGAGAAGCTGGTAATGTCATCGAAACATTTGGACAGTTCGTTGGTGGTAGTGATTTAGTTGTTGGTATCGTTATATTTATTATCTTAATCATCATTAACTTTATGGTAATCACCAAAGGTTCTGAGCGTGTGGCTGAAGTATCAGCTAGATTTACACTAGATGCAATGCCAGGTAAACAGATGGCTATAGATGCAGACTTAAACTCAGGTCTTATTGATGAACTTCAAGCTCGTGAAAGACGTGAGAAGATCCAAGATGAAGCCAGTTTCTATGGTTCCATGGATGGTGCAAGTAAGTTTGTAAAAGGGGATGCAATTGCAGGTCTGATTATCACCATGATTAATATTGTTGGGGGTATCTTAGTTGGTATCCTTGTACAAGGCATGGATGTTGCATCCGCCCTAGACTTATATACAACACTGACCATTGGTGATGGTCTTGTGAGTCAGATACCAGCCCTTCTTATATCTTTAGCAACGGGTATATTGGTTACAAAAGTGTCCAAAGATGCAGATGTTAGTGAAACCCTCATGAAAGAACTAGGCTCAATGCCTAAGGTTCTTTATTTGGCAGGTGGTGCACTTATATTTCTTGGTCTTGTGACACCTCTTAACCCAATCATTGTCAGTGGAGCAGGTTTGGCTTTGGTAGTATCTGGTAGATCTATGCAAACAAACCTTCAAGTTGCTGCCATTGAAGAAGAAATTTCAACAGAAGATGTGGAAGCTGAAGAAATTCGACGTCCTGAAAATGTGGTTAATTTACTACAAGTTGACCCGATAGAATTAGAGTTTGGTTATGGTATCATACCACTTGCTGATGTTAGTCAAGGTGGAGACCTTCTTGATAGGGTTGTTATGATCAGGAGGCAGATTGCCTTAGAACTTGGTACAATTGTTCCGATTATCAGGTTACGAGATAACATTCAATTAAATCCAAACCAATACATTGTTAAAATCAAAGGCATACAGATAGCAGATGGTGAGATACTTTTTGATCACTACATGGCTATGAATCCTGGTTATGTTGAAGAAGAAATAGATGGTATAGAAACGATAGAGCCAGCCTTTAGACTGCCGGCGCTATGGATTACTGAGGGTCAGAGAGAGCGAGCAGAGACGCTTGGTTATACGGTAGTTGATCCACCTTCTATCATAGCAACGCACCTAACAGAAGTGATTAAGTCTCACTTACATGAATTGTTAACAAGACAAGATGTTAAGACACTAGTGAACAATGTTAATGAGAATCACCCGACCTTAGTGGACGAATTAACACCGAAGTTGTTATCTATTGGTGAGATTCAGAAAGTCCTAATGAACCTTTTAAGAGAAGGTATATCCATTCGAGATTTGGTGACTGTCTTTGAAACACTTGCAGATAATGCTAATGTATCTAGAGATCCTGATCTTCTGACTGAATATGTAAGACAAGAATTGAAACGATCCATTAGTGCTAAGTTTTTTGATGGCGATACAAATCAGGTTGTGACTTTAGACCCTGTTATTGAGCAACTGATTATGGATAGTGTAAAACAATCAGAACAAGGAACCTACTTAAACATGGATCCAGAGTCTATGCAAAAAGTTTTAGATGCAACAGGTGTACAAGCTGAGAAGTTGGTTGAGTCAGGTAGAGTACCTATTATTCTGACTTCGCCAATTGTTAGAATATATTATAAGAGAATAGTAGAAGAAAGATATCCGGACATCATCGTTGTTTCTTATAGCGAATTAGATCCGAATATCGAGTTACAATCAGTGGGGATGGTGACAATCTAATGAAGATACGCAAGTATGAAGGCCAGAATGAAACTGAGGCCATGCTTAAAGTGAAAGAAGAATTAGGAAAAGAAGCGCTTATCGTAAGTGTTAAGAACATAAAGCCAAGAGGTTTTTACAAATTGTTCAAGAAGCCTTATGTTGAAGTGACAGCGGCTCTAGATGACCATAGTGTTCTTGACGATGGTGACAGAGATCCGGTGATTCCGATGCGGCCGGCAGTTGCCAAAGAAGAGGTTAAGATGCAAAGGCGAAATGAAGCAGATTTGGATGATCAAGTTTATTTTGATCGTTTTAAGGCCCTTGTAGAAAACTTGCCAGATGCAAGGAAAGAATTACCTGAAGAAGAAGTAGAGCCAGATATAGAGGTCGTGAACGCCTCGGTTATTAAAGCGGTTTATGAGCAGTTGGTAGATAATGAAGTTCGTGAAGACATTATTAACGAGTTAACTTCAGGTCTTGAGCAAATTAAGAGTGGTGACCAAGAGGAATTGACAGATGTTATTTCGGTGGTCTATAAAAGAATAGTAAAGTTATTATCTGACTACGAGACTATAGGTGCTTCTAAGAAGAAAAATGTCTTTTTTGTAGGACCTACTGGCGTTGGCAAAACTACGACTATTGCAAAAGTAGCTTCTTATTTCACCTTAAACCTTGGCAAAAAAGTGGCATTAATCACTTCGGATACATATAGAATTGCGGCGGTAGAGCAACTAAGAACCTACGCAAATATACTAAATATACCGATAAAAGTTGTGTATGCTAAAGAAGAACTTGAAGATGCAATAGCTCAATTTGAAGATAAGGATTTGATTCTCATTGATACAGCTGGTCGATCTCACAAAAATGCTGAACACCAACACGATCTTGTTGATTTGATGGAAGCTGTGGACCAGAAGGAAGTATACCTAGTTCTCAGTGTAGCTACTAAGTATAAAGATTTGATACAGATTGCTAAGAAGTATGATGAAATGACTAATTACAAAATTATTTTTACTAAGTTGGATGAAACATCTAGCTACGGTAATATACTAAATATTAAAGTGGAAACTAATGCAAAACTGTCCTATGTAACCTTTGGACAAAATGTTCCAGATGATATAAGTGACATCAACCCACATGAAATTGCACGACAAGTTTTAGGAGGTGAGGCATAATGGATCAAGCAGCAAACTTAAGAAATATTATTAAGAAAACAGAAGTTACACAAATGCCTCATAAAGCACGTGTTATAACTGTAACTAGCGGTAAGGGTGGCGTTGGCAAATCTAATGTATCTGTAAACCTAGCTATCCAATTCAAAAAGCTTGGTAAAAGAGTTATTATATTTGATGCGGATTTTGGCCTAGCAAACATTGAGGTTATCTTTGGTATTGTGCCAAAATATAATATGTTTGATATGATTTATGATAATAAAGATATCACAGATGTTCTGACACAAGGTCCTCTAGGGATTGAATTTATATCCGGTGGGTCAGGCGTTCAGGAACTCCTGAAGTTAGATAAGAACCAATTGGCGTATATGATTGAAAAGTTGTATGATTTAGACCGTTTAGCTGATATAATTATAATAGATACAGGGGCAGGGATTTCTGACTCCGTCTTGGATTTTGTGGTTGCATCCAATGAGGTGTTATTGGTGACAACCCCTGAACCTACTGCTATTACGGATGCTTACGCTGTGCTTAAAGCAATTAAGAAACGTGATGTAAATATCGACGATAAGATTATTAACCTATTGGTTAACCGTACAGAGTATCAACAAGAAGGTAAAGAAATATTTGATAAGCTCAATAAGGTAACCAACCGTTATCTAGATGTTGACCTAACAAGTATAGGGTCATTACCTAATGACAAGACCCTTGTTAAAGCTGTTGTTGAACAGAAGCCAGTGACAATGCTATTTCCTAAGTCTAATATAGCAAAAGGCTTTGAAGAGTTAGCAGACCATATGATTAATGGCACGCCTGTAGATGAGCAAAATAGAGGACTTGGAAACCTATTTTCAAATATTTTAAGATTAAAGAAACATTCTTAAAGGGGACAGTATGAGAAGGTCAATTGAACTTGGTAATAAAGTTGAGTTGGTTACAGAAGTAACCTTAGACAACAAACAAGATGTCTACAACAGTAAAATTCAAGAAATCAAGGAAGATGGTACTGTGGTTATACTTGCCCCCATTGAGGCGGGAAGAATCATCCCACTTGACTTAAATCATAAGTACGGCATGTGTGTCTATACACCAAAAGGTCTTTACAGATGTGAAGTACGAGTGATTAAAAGAACCAAGAGTGAGAAGTTGTATTTGATTAGCCTTGAAATCATGACATCCCTCCAGAAATACCAGCGACGTCAGTTTTATCGTATGAATTGTATGTTAACTTTCCAGTATAAGGATGATGAAACAGATACTTGGAATGAAGGGATTATCTTAGATATAAGTGGCGGTGGTATGCGTTTTACTTCAAATTCTGGCCTTGAGCTTAAGAAAACACTTATTACACATCTAAAATTAAACCTTGGTGATGTAGAAGAAGAAGAACTTTTCCTATCTGCAAGCATTATTGGATCTGATAAAACTAAGCTGGATCAAACGGTATATGAAAACCGAGTTGAATTTGACCATATTGATAATTATGAGCGTGAAGTTATCATAAAATTCATCTTCGAAGAGGAACGTAAACGACGTAAACGTAGGAAAGGGATGTGATGGTATGGAAAAAGCTAAGAAAGTTCTGATAGTTGATGACTCTGCATTCATGAGAAGGGTAATCAGTGATATAATTAGTAGTGACCCAAGATGTGTAGTCGTTGGTACTGCTGCAGATGGTAAAGAAGCCTTAGGAAAAGTCAAAGAACTTGAGCCAGACGTCATATCTCTTGACATTCAAATGCCTGTTATGGATGGCCTTACAATGCTTAAGAAATTAAATGATGTCCGCCCTACACCAGTTGTTATGATGAGTACCCTTACTAAAGAAGGTGCTAAAGAAACAATTGAGGCGTTGGAGCTTGGCGCATTTGATTTTGTCGCTAAGCCAGACAATATCTTTAAAGTAAACTCTGATGAGATTAGAGGAGAATTACTTGAGAAGATATACTTGGCTGCTGCTGCAGGCATTAAAAGTACCAAAAAATTCAAACCATCCATTTCAAGAACCATTCATAGGACACCTACTGATTTAGCCAAGAAACCATCAAGCAAGAAGTTAACGAAGCTAGTGGCGATAGGTACTTCAACTGGTGGACCAAGAGCACTTCAGTATGTGTTGCCATATTTACCAGGTGATTTAGATGCAGGTGTTGTAATAGTACAACATATGCCACCAGGGTTTACCAAGTCTCTATCCGATCGTTTAAACCAACTTTCAGAGATTTCGGTTAAGGAAGCAGAAGATGGTGATGTGATTGAAAATGGACATGCCTATATTGCACCAGGTGACAAACATTTGAATGTTAAGGAAAAAGCTGATGGTAGCTTATATATTGCCTTATCAAATGAAGGACCTGTTGGCGGGCATATACCAGCTGTTAATGTGATGCTTAGCTCAATAGCTAAGATTAAGCAGAAGAAACTCATTGGCGTCATTATGACGGGCATGGGAGCAGATGGTACTGCTGGTATGAATGAACTACATGAGAATAGGGAAGTGCATGTCATTGCTCAAGACGAGCCATCATGCGTTGTATATGGTATGCCAAAAGCCTTAGTAGAAAGTGGCATTACCGATGAAATTGTGCCACTTGATCAAATTACAAATTCTATTACCAAAAAACTGGAGGTGCTGTAGTTGGATATAAGTCAATATCTCGAAATATTTATTGATGAATCAAAAGAACATTTGCAACTAATGAACACAAGTTTATTAGCTCTTGAGAAACAACCATCAGATAGTATTGACGTTGTTAATGAAGTTTTTAGGGCTGCACATACCTTAAAGGGTATGGCAGCAACAATGGGCTTTAAGAACATGAACGTTATGACCCATGATATGGAGAATGTCCTTTCTGAAATCAGAACTGGCAACATGAGCGTTGATGCTGAATTGTTAGACACACTTTTTAAGTGTCTAGATGCACTTGAAACATATGTGAATAACATTGTAGAAACAGGTAGCGAAGGTGAAGAGAAGTATCAAGAAATAGTGGATACGCTTAATGCAATCCTCAAAGGTGAGAAAGCAGCACCTGCACCTACTGCGGATGCAGCACCCGTGGCAACACCTAAAGCTGAACTATCAGAATCAGACGAGAGAAAACATCTATCGTTGATGTTCACTGACTTTGAGAAGAATGCAGTTATTAAGGCCAAAGAAGAAAACATGAGATCCTTTGGTATTACATTGTACTTATCAGAAAGTTGTGTCCTTAAATCAGCAAGAGCCTTTATTATTTTCAGAACCCTTGAAAAACTTGGTTCTATCATTAAGTCAGATCCAATTGTTCAAGATATTGAAGATGAGAAATTTGACTATGACTTTTCGATTGTTGTTGTATCTAAGGAAGACCAGGCAACTTTTGAGAAAGAACTTGGAAACATTGCTGAAGTTCAAAAGGTACTTGTGGATGAGGTGGTATTAGATGCAATACCAGCAGCTCCAATAGTGCATGATGATGAAGACGACGAAGACGAACCGGCAGCACCTAAGAAAGATGCAGCTGCAGCAAAGAAAACTTCAAAACCAGTGACGAATAGAACGGTCCGTGTTGATATCGAAAGATTAGATACACTTATGAACCTTGTATCAGAGCTGATTATTATTAAAAATGGTTTAGAGACTGTTGAGAACAGCAATACTAATTTTAGTGAGCAAATAGAATATCTAGAACGTATTACTACCAATCTCCATGATGCGGTAATGAAAGTTCGAATGGTACCTATTGAACGTGTATTCAACCGTTTCCCAAGATTGATTAGAGACTTATCTCGTAAGTTAAACAAGAAGATGGTATTACATATGTCAGGTGAGGAAACAGAGCTTGATAGAACTGTAATTGATGAGATAGGTGATCCACTTGTTCACTTGATCCGTAATGCAGGAGACCATGGATTAGAAACACCAGAAGTTCGTGTGCAAAACGGTAAAGATGAAACCGGTAATGTCTACTTGAAAGCGTATCAAGATGGTAACAATGTTGTCATTGAAGTAGGCGAAGATGGTGCAGGTATTAACGTTGAGAAGGTTAAGAATAAGGCTGTCAACAATGGTACGGTTTCAGCTTCACAAGCAGATACAATGACTGACCAAGAAATTATTGAATTATTGTTCAGACCAAGTTTCTCAACAGCAGATAAGATTTCTGATGTATCTGGACGTGGTGTTGGCCTTGATGTTGTTAAAACTAAGATTGAAGCCCTTGGTGGAGACATTGAAGTTAAAACTGAACTTGGAAAAGGTAGTACTTTCATCATTCGTTTACCATTAACATTAGCAATTATCCAAGCGCTTATGGTTAACTTAAATGAAGAGAAATATGCCATTCCACTTAACACAATTCAGAATATTGAAGAAGTTAAGCTTAAGGATATTAAGTTTATCCAGAATGAAGAAGTCATCAACCTTCGTGGTCATGTCATTCCAATCATTCGTTTGCATGATAAGCTAGACATCCCTGTTGAACCATCGGACAAAGACTCTATTACTGTTGTTATTGTTAATAAAGGTGATAAACTAGCAGGTTTTGTAGTTGATTCCCTTATTGGACAACAGGAAATCGTTATAAAGACACTCGGTAAGTATTTAACCAATATTAAGATGATAGCTGGTGCAACCATCCTTGGTGATGGTGAAGTAGCCTTAATTCTTGATGTGAACACATTAGTTTAGGGGGTGTTAGAATGGATATGAATGAAACAGTTCAAAGCGATGACTTAAAGCAATATATTGTGGTTACCCTAGGTAAAGAAGAGTATGGGATTAACATTCAATATGTACAGAATATTGTAAGAATGATCAACATTACTCGCGTTCCTAAAGCACCTTACTACATAAAAGGTGTTGTCAACCTTCGTGGTGAGATAATTCCAGTTATGAGTGTTAGGTTGAAATTTGATCTTGAAGATGATGTTTTTGGTAACGATACAAGAATTATATTTGTTAAAGTTGAAGGAAATGAGATTGGTCTAATCGTTGATGAAGTTAAGGAAGTAATCTCTCTTACTAACGATGATATTGATATTATTGCTTCAGATGCTAACGAAGAAGAGAATTATGTCTTTGGTGTTGGTAAAGTAGGCGAAGAATTAGTGACTTTACTAAATATCGAGCAATTGATAAGTGTGAAGGATCCAACTAAGAGTTAGAAAGGATTTAGCATGTCAAATAGTTTTGATAATATGGACAGCATGCATTTAGACTTGCTGCGAGAACTTGGGAATATAGGAGCGGGTAATGCCACTACGGCATTATCCCAGCTCATTAACAAGAAAATTGATATGGGCATTCCGGTTGTAAATGTCCTCGAATTCAAAGAATTAGCTGAGGTTATTGGTGGAGAAGAGAATCCAATTGTAGGTATCTTGTTTGGTATTGAGGGTGACGTGAATGGCATGATGATGTTTGTGCTTGAGCAAGTGTCAGCTCACAACCTAGTCAATCTTTTGATGGGTCAAGACATTGAAAAGTTTGAGGATTTCTCAGAAATGGATATGTCAGCCCTTAAAGAAATTGGCAATATTATTGCGGGGGCCTACTTATCATCACTTTCATCGTTAACAAGCCTTAAGATTATTGCAACGATTCCATACATGGCAATCGATATGGCAGGTGCAATATTAAGCGTTCCAGCAATTGAATTTGGAAAAGTCGGCGATAAAGCATTGTTAATTCAAACAGATTTTGGTGGGGACGATGAAAAAGTATTTGGTTATTTTATCTTAATACCAGATATGCCATCATATGAAAAAATACTTACAAGTCTAGGAATGGGATTCTAGGCTTATGATTAAAGTGGGTATGGCAGACCTAAAGAGTTGTAAAGCGCCAGAAGTGTTAACAACCTTAGGTCTAGGTTCATGCGTAGGTATTGTTTTATACGACCCAGTGACCAAGGTGAGTGGATTAGCTCATGTAATGTTGCCCGACAGCACACAAATCCGTAACAACAGTAATGTTGCAAAGTTTGCGGATACAGCCATTGATAAATTAATAGGAGACATGATTGCCCTCGGAGCTAACCCTAAAAGGCTAGTTTCCAAAATAGCCGGTGGTGCTCAAATGTTCTCCTTTGGAAGTACCAATGAATTGATGAGAATTGGTGATCGAAATGCCAAAGCTTCTAAAGCGAAACTTTCTGCTCTTGGTATTCGATTATTATCAGAAGATTGCGGCGCCAATTATGGCCGTACCATAGAATTCTATTCAGAAACAGGAGATTTACTAATTAAAACTATTGGTAAAGAGCCTAAAACGATATAGTGAGGTTTGTTATGCAATTAAAAAACTTCAATTTAATTATGATGTTGATCGCTGGCATAATTGTCACTATTATCAGCATTATTAATGTATATACAATCGAACGGTTGATGTATACATTAATTGTCGTTCTGCTACTTTTCTTTGTCTTAGGTTCAATCATACAAACATTGGTGAATGGTATCTTTGATAAAGCGGATGATAATGCCCGTGAGAAGGAAATGGCATTACTCGAAGAAGAGCGGAAGGAACTCGAATATGAATTGGATCAGACGGAGGATACTCTGGAATGATTTAAAAGACTTGGAGGCATATCATGGATGAGCAAGGCTTGAAGAAGTTATGGGCTTCATATACCCAAACTAAAGACCCGAAAATTAAAGAACAGCTAATCATAGAATATGCACAGGTAGTTAAATATGTTGCAGGTCGTTTAAGCATGTACCTAGGAAGCAATGTTGAGTTTGATGACTTGGTTGGTTATGGTGTATTTGGCTTAATTGATGCAATAGATAAGTTTGATACTGAGAAGGGCATAAAGTTTGAAACTTATGCATCTCTAAGAATTAGAGGTTCTATACTAGATAACATTAGAAAAATGGACTGGATACCAAGATCGGTTCGTAAAAAGCAAAAATCCATTGAAGCAGCTTATCAAAAACTCGAAACTGAACTTGGTCGATTTGTTGAAGATGACGACATGGCTGAAGAGTTAGGTATATCATTAGAAGAGTACCATAAGTGGAAGGATCAAACTAAAGCACTCATGTTAACATCCCTTGAAGATTACGTAGAAAAGGGTGGCGAAACACGGATGGAACCACTAGGCAAGTCTAGATTTGTTTTGCCTGAAGCCAGTGTAGAAAAAGAAGAGTTGAAACAGATGTTAATCACTTCAATAGAGGGTTTGTCAGACAAAGAAAGAAAAGTCATTACCCTTTATTATTATGAGGAATTAACCCTTAAAGAAATAAGTCACATTATGGGTGTTTCTGAATCTAGAATCAGCCAGTTACACACAAAAGCACTTGGAAAAATGAAACAGTCACTTGGTAATAACGTAGAACTTTTAGCATCAATATAGAGGTGAACAACTATGGGGAACAATACATTTGATGGATATTTTGAAATAAAAAAAGAAGCCGATGGTATCTATGTACAGGTATATGAGGCTCAACCTGGCGGAAGTAATGTTGAGCTGTATGAAATTGAAAAAGAACTTGAGAAACTTAAGATTGATGAATACGACCTTTCCAAGTTGGGTGCCCAGCTTATGGAAGGTTTTGACATATTGAAAATAAAAATTGCTGATGTGGTGATGACCAAAGTATCAAGCGGTGAGGAATCTTTTAGAATAGAGATTTCTGAGGATAAGATGACTGCTAAGGTGACTTTTTACCCATCGGATGATGCATACGATACGGATGCGATTGTGCGTGGTCTTAGATCTAGAGGTGTTAAGGTAGGCATTAATCAAGAAATGTTGTTAGCTCTCGAAGCAGAGAGAGAATATAACGTACCTTATATTATTGCTGAAGGTATCCCTGCGGTTGATGGTGTGCCTGCAGTGACGGAATATTTATTTAAGACAGATAAAGATACCCGACCAGAGATGGATGCAGAGGGTAATGTCAATTACCATAAGCTGAATGTCATTGCCAATGTAAAAGCTGGTCAATTACTAGCAAAATTAACACCAACAACCTTTGGTGAAGAAGGCCATAATCTATATGGTGATCCAATTCCACCTAAGAAACCTAAAGTGGTTAAACTTAGGTATGGTAAAAATATTGAAACAAATGAAGATAAAACCGAGCTTTATGCGGCTGTTGATGGTTTGGTTAAATTATTTGAAGGTAGAGTTATCGTCAATGACTCATATGACGTACCTAATAATGTAGGAAATTCTACAGGTGATATAGATTTTGAAGGGTCTGTTGTTGTACATGGTAATGTCATCACTGGCTTTAAAGTAAAGGCTAAAGGTGATGTAGAGGTTATTGGTGTGGTCGAAGGTGCCGAAATAATAAGTGGAGGGAATATTATTCTTCACAAAGGTATCCAAGGCATGGGTAAAAGTCACGTAGAAGCAGCTGGCTTTGTTCAAGCAAGATACATTGAGAATGCAAATGTTATTGCAGGAGAAAATGTCCATAGTGAAGCTATCTTACATAGTACAGTTATTTGTAAAGGAAAAGTGACTGTAGAAGGTAAGAAGGGAATGATATCAGGTGGAACTGTAAAAGCAGGTGAAAGTGTGACGACCAAGATTCTTGGTTCTCATATGGGTACGGTGACAACAGTTGAAGTGGGCATTGATCCTACAGTTCTTGCTGAGTATGGTGAACTCCGTAAAGACGTGCCTAAGATGGAGAATGAACTCCAGAAACTAGAGCAAGTGATTTCCTTATTAAACAAACGTAAGGAAATGGCTGGTAAGCTAGACGATGATAAACAAGACATGTATATGTCAGCGGTACGAAATAAGATTTTCTTAAGTAACAAGTTAACTCAAGCTAAGAAACGTTTTGAGGAATTAGATGCTCAAGTTGAGAATAAAAACTCTGGATTTATAAAAGTGTCCAACGAACTATATCCAGGTGTAAAGGTTTCAATTGGGAATGTTTCTACTTATGTACGTGATGAACTGAGTTACGTGAAAATGGAAAAGAAGGGTGCCGATATTAAAATGTCATCTATGTAGCGCTTAATCAATGGGAGCACAAGCCTAAAAGGAGGTAAGCTTATGCCAATTAGACCAATTGATATGCAAGTAGCGATACCTAAAATGTCCGAAGTCTCAAGGATGAGTCATTTGGAACAACAAAAGGCAGGGCTACAACAAGACCAACAAGCAATAAGTGGAGATCGTAATAAACAGAAGGAAAATAAGTCTGTTATGCAATCTCAGAAAGATTCTAAATCGGATTCTGAAGCTGATGCTAGAAAGAAGGGTCGCAACCAGTATTCCAATAACCGTGGTAAGAAGAAGCAAAAAGAAGATGGCGGCGGTGTTGTACAGCCAAAGTCAATCAATAAAATTGATATTAGAATATAGGAGTTCCTATGACCATATATGAAGGCATAACGTTGGGCTTTATAGCGGTGGGTATTTTCTTCATTATAATAGGTTTTACATTTGATCGCACAAAAAAAGTGATTAAAGATGATGAAGTTGCTCTTGAAGATGAAGCCTTTCGCACCCAAGTGAATTTAATAGATGAAAAAGTTCTTGAGTTGAATGACTATCATGATTTTGTGCAAGAAGAGATAGACAAGAAACATAAAGAACTTTTATTTTTGTATCAGATGATCACAGAGAAAGAACGTGCTATCAAAGAGGTTCAAATTGAGATAGAAAAACTGAGAAATCATAAAGAGGTGGCAGAGGACTTAACACCTGAAGAAATGGAAGTTAAGGTAGAGAACTCTAATCGACGTATTATTTCTCTTAAGGAACAAGGTTATCAAGAGAAAGAAATTGCAAAGATTCTAGGTATTGGCTTAGGTGAAGTACAGTTAGTACTTAATCTGTTTGAGTAGAGAGGTAGAAATGAGTAAGTTAGAGGTTAAAGGCATACTAAAAGGCATAGGCATAGCCTGTATTGTTTGTGCAGCTATATTCTATAGTATGATAATGAATATTAGGACAGATTATGAGATGGCTCTAACGGATGATGAAGTTATCATTGAGAAGGCTAGGGATTTAGGGATGATTTATATAACCGAAGTGAATGATATTGATTTTTTGACCAAAGAATATATCGTAAGAATGGCAAGAAGTTATGGAATGGAATATATAGAAGGAGAACCTAAGGAATAGGTTCTTTTTTTATGAAGAATTCTCTTGTAATGGTGATGTGAATGTGGTATACTTGCAGTCGTGAAAATAGCACGTATCTAGATTTCTGATAAGGTGACGCCGTAGGCGGTTTGTCAGTGAGACGATAGATACGGAAGAAAACAACCAAAAAATGGAGGTAGTACAATGGGCGTTATTTCAATGAAACAATTACTTGAAGCCGGTGTTCACTTTGGACATCAAACAAGAAGATGGAATCCTAAAATGAAAGAGTATATCTATACTGAGCGTAATGGGATTTACATCATCGACTTACAAAAAACAGTAGGACTTGTTGACGATGCATACAATGCAATCAAAGACACAGTAGCTGAAGGTGGTACTGTATTATTTGTAGGTACTAAGAAGCAAGCACAAGACTCAATCAAAGCAGAAGCTGAGAGATGTGGTATGTTCTACGTTAACCAAAGATGGTTAGGTGGAATGATGACTAACTTCAAGACAATCCAAGGTCGTATTAGAAGACTTAAGGAACTTGAGCGTATGGAATCAGATGGTTCATTTGATAAGTACACTAAAAAAGAAGTTATCGGAATGAAACACGAAATGGAAAAACTTGAGAAAAACCTTGGTGGTATCAAAAACATGAAGAAAGTTCCAGATATTATCTTCATCGTTGACCCAAGAAAAGAAAGAATTGCTATTCAAGAAGCACATATCCTTGGAATTCCACTAGTAGGTATCGTTGATACTAACTGTGATCCAGAAGAAATGGATTACGTAATTCCTGGTAATGATGATGCAATCAGAGCCGTTAAGTTATTAACTGGTAAAATGGCAGACGCTGTAATCGAAGCTAATCAAGGTCTTCAAGAGACACCTGAAGAAGCTGTAGCAGCAGAATAAGTTTTTATATAGACATTAATGCTCTAACCCATTAGTGGTTGGAGCATTTATATATCCGAATAATAATAAAATAAACCTAGTGGAGGTAATAACATGGCAGTAACAGCAGCAATGGTAAAAGAATTAAGACAAAGCACTGGCGCAGGTATGATGGATTGTAAAAAAGCGTTAACAGAAGCTAATGGCGACATGGAAAAAGCAGTAGAAGTATTAAGAGAAAAAGGTCTTTCAAAAGCAGCTAAAAAAGCTGGAAGAATTGCAGCAGAAGGTCTTGTAGCAACAGCGGTTGATGGAAACACAGCAGCTATTGTTGAAGTAAACTCAGAGACTGACTTCGTCGCTAAAAATGATATATTTAAGGACTATGTTGCAGAAGTTGCACAACAAGCCCTTAAAACAACAGCAACTGACCTTGACAGCTTCTTAGCTGAAGAGAGCATCAGTGAAGCTGGTAAAACTGTATCAGATGTATTAACATCAAAAATTGCAGTTATTGGTGAAAACCTTAAGATTAGAAGATTTAACAAGCAAACAGCTGAAAATGGTACAATCGTATCTTATATTCATGCTGGTGGTAAGATTGGTGTTTTAGTTGAACTTGAAACTGAAGTTGTAAACGAAGCAGTTCTTGAGTGTGGGCGTAACGTTGCTATGCAAGTTGCAGCACTTAACCCAATGCACGTAGATCGTTCAGAAGTTTCTGAAGAATGGTTAGAGAGTGAAAAAGCAATTCTTAAAGAGCAAGCTAAGAACGAGAACCCTAATAAGCCAGAAAACATTATTGAGAAGATGATCATTGGTCGTGTGAACAAAATGTTAAAAGAAATCTGTCTTGTAGATCAACCATACGTTAAAGATGGTGACTTTACAGTAGCAAAATACGTTGCTCATGTTGGTAAAGAGCAAGGTACTACTATGACAATTAAGTCATTCACTCGCTTTGAAACTGGTGAAGGTATTGCTAAAAAAGACGAAAACTTTGCTGAAGAAGTTGCGAGACAAATGCAAGGGTAATAAATTTAATACAAGAGGCTGTATCATTTATGATACAGCCTTTATTTACGTAACAAGATAAGATGGATCCTTAAAAATAACTAGTAATATTGTGATACTTATGTTAAATTTATCTATAGAGGTGCTAATATGTCTAAATACAAAAGAATACTATTAAAATTAAGTGGCGAAGCCTTAGGCGGAGCTAAAGGTGAAGGTTTTCATGAGGAAACTGTATTGGTTGTGGCTGAACAAGTGAAGCAACTAGTTGATAAAGGTATTGAAGTAGGTGTTGTTATTGGTGGCGGTAACTTCTGGAGAGGAAGAAGCTGTGATACCATGGATCGAACGAAAGCAGATGAAATTGGGATGCTTGCTACGATTATGAACGCCCTATATACATCAGCAATGTTTAGAACAATCGGTCTTAACACAATTGTCTTAACACCTTTTGGTGTAGGTAAGATGACAGATGTTTTCTCAAAAGATAAGGCTATTCATTACTTAGATCAAGGCAAAGTTGTCTTTTTCGCTGGCGGGACAGGTCACCCATATTTTTCAACAGATACAGGGGCTGCTCTAAGAGCTATTGAGATTGAAGCTGATATTATTATGTTAGCTAAGAACATTGATGGTGTATATAATGATGACCCTAAGACCAATCCAGACGCAGTTAAGTATGATACAATTAGCTTACAAGAAGTGATTGATCAAGGATTGAAGGTAATGGATATGACAGCTGCCATTATGTGTTTAGAACAAGAAGTGCCAATGTCCGTCTTTTACTTAAATGAAGAGAATAGCATAGTGAATGCAGTAGAAGATAAGATTAATGGAACCGTGGTTACGGTATAGGAGGAAATAGTATGTATGATGAACTAAAACAATATGAAGAAAAAATGCAAAAAACAGTCAAAGCACTTGAGAGTGAGTATATCAGCATTAGAGCAGGTAGAGCTAATCCTCATGTACTTGATAAAGTAACAGTTGATTACTATGGACAACCAACACCACTTAACCAAGTGGGTAATGTTACTGTACCTGAAGCGAGAGTCTTAATGGTGCAACCTTGGGATGCAAGTATCATTAAGGATATTGAAAAAGCAATTTTAGGTTCTGACGTTGGTATTACGCCAAATAGTGATGGTAAGGTTATTCGCCTTGTATTTCCTGAGCTTACTGAAGAACGTCGTATTGACTTAACAAAAGATATTAAGAAAAAAGGTGAGAATTCTAAAATCGCTATCAGAAATATTAGAAGAGATGCCATTGATCATTTTAAGAAGGCCGAAAAAGCCCGTGATATCACTGAAGATGATCTTAAAGATTTAGAAAAAGAAACTCAAACTTTAACAGATAAATATATTAAAGATATTGATGCTCATATCGATAATAAAACAAAAGAAGTTTTAACAGTTTAAAAGCAATTATTTGCCCCTCTAATGAGGGGCGTTTTCATAGTAGTGATTAAGTATATAATTGAGGTGTAGAATGAAGCAATATCAAGCTATTGATGGTTTAGAAGTGCCAAAACATATAGCAATTATTATGGATGGTAATGGTAGGTGGGCTAAAGACAAAGGTAAAAAGAGGACCTTTGGTCATAAGAGTGGTAGTGACACCCTTAAAGAAGTAGCACGAGCAGCAAGTGATATGGGTGTTAAGTACTTAACTGTCTACGCATTTTCAACCGAGAACTGGAAACGTCCAGAGGAAGAAGTATCTTTCTTGATGGGCTTATTAAGACAGTACCTAAAAGAAAGTATCAAAAATGCAAAGAAGGATAACATGCGTGTTCGTGTTCTTGGAAGACGGGATGACCTTGCTGAAGATATTAGACAAGCAATTGAGAAGTTAGAATCTGCATCAGAAGGCTTTACAGGTCTTAACCTACAACTTGCCATTAATTATGGTGGTCGAGATGAGCTTGTCAGGGCAATAAATAAGATTGTGAATGAACAAGAAGGTCCTGTAACAGAAGAAGTCATAGAGAGTTACCTAGATACAGCTGGAATTCCAGATCCTGAGTTAATGATTCGTACATCGGGTGAAACAAGGACCAGTAACTTTCTTTTATGGCAACTGGCTTATACAGAGTTTTATTTTGTTGACAAACATTGGCCTGATTTTAATGAAGAAGATTTAATAAAGGCAATCACTGCTTATAATGGCATTGAGCGTCGTTTTGGAGGGGTAATAGATGAAAACTAGAGTGATTTCTGCAGTTGTGGTCTTGCCACTTTTGGTAGCAATTATGGCCGTAGGTGGTCCGCTTTTAATGGTGGTTATATACCTTGCAACTTTAATTGGTTTTTATGAGTTGTTTAGGGCTGTTAATATGAATGTTAAATCACTAGATATACTAGCTTTTTTACATATAAGCGGGTCCTTCATACTTTATTTCCTTGATTATTCCGATTATTTGTATGTGGGTAATGTCCTATTTGTTTTATTGGTATTGGCAGTTTATGCCCTTAAATTTCCGAAGATACAACTGGGAGATTTAGCGGTCGTATTTTTTGGTGTGTTTTATATTCTTTTTCTTATGTTGGCCATTGTGTTTGTACGAAATGATGCCTTTTATGGGGAATGGTTTATATGGTTAATTTTCGTTATAGCCTTTGGAAGTGATAGTGGTGCCTATTTTATGGGTGTAAACTTTGGTAAAAAGCCTTTAGCACCACAACTTAGTCCTAACAAAACAATTGAAGGTGCTTATGGTGGTCTGCTTGGTAGTGGTTTATTGTGTCTGATTTTTGGATTGATAATGTACTTCTTTGGTCCGTTTACTAATTTTGCACAAGTCGCTTCTTTGGTCGGTGTAGGGATATTAGGATCTGTTGTGTCTCAAATAGGGGATTTAGTAGGTTCTGCTATGAAAAGACAAACGGGTATCAAAGATTTTGGCAACGTAATTCCTGGTCACGGAGGTATCCTTGACCGTTTAGATAGTATACTTGTAACAGCTGGATATGTGTTTGTGATGCAAGCCCTTCTTGGCTTTATATTATAGGTGATTTTATGAAAAAGATAGCCATACTTGGTTCGACAGGTTCCATAGGTAAACAAACATTAGAGGTTGTAGACGAACAAACAAGTATCGAAGTTGTTGGTTTAACCGTTAATACAAATATTGATTTATTAGAAGCTCAGATCCTCAAGTATAAGCCAAAATGTGTGGCTGTTATGGATGGTAAAAAGGCTGAGGCTTTAAGAAATAGGCTAACTGTTGATGTAGAGGTCTGTGAAGGTATTGAAGGTCTTATTAAGGTAGCCACCCTAACAGAGATTGATGTAGTAGTGACGGCGGTTGTGGGTATGATAGGCCTAAAGCCGACGGTTGAGGCTATTAAAGCAGGTAAGGACATTGCCCTTGCTAATAAAGAAACCCTTGTAACAGCAGGCTGTCTTATTATGCCTTTGGCAAAAGAATATGGTGTTAAGATACTACCGGTTGATAGTGAACATTCTGCTATCTTCCAGAGCATGCATAGTGGTAGGGAGGAAGAAGTAGAATCCATTATTATTACAGCTTCTGGTGGTCCTTTTAGAGGTTATACATCTGAGGCGCTTGAAGAAGTAACATTGGAACAAGCATTAAAACATCCTAATTGGTCCATGGGAGCTAAAATCACTATAGATTCATCAACTTTGGTCAATAAGGGGCTGGAAGTTATTGAGGCTAAGTGGTTATTTGATCTTGAACCAGAGCAAATTCAGGTTGTAGTTCACCCTGAAAGTATTGTACATTCACTGGTGGAGTTTGTGGATGGTTCAATTATTGCTCAACTAGGTCATCCAGACATGAAGTTGCCAATCCAGTATGCACTGGCTTATCCGAACCGAGTAGGAAACAATTATAAGCGATTAAAACTTGCAGATATAAAAACATTACATTTTGAAGAAGCAGACACAGAAACATTTAAAGGACTTAAGTTGGCATACGACGCCTTAAAAATTGGTAAGTCAATGCCGATTGTTTACAACGCTGCCAATGAGTTGGCAGTAGCGATGTTTTTAGATCGTAAGATTACATACACAGAAATTACATCCATTATTGAATCGGTCATGAGCAAACATCAAATATTTGATGTGAAAGAGGTAGATGACGTGATTGCAGTTGAAGAATGGACACATAAAATGATAAGGAACAGGTGATTAGATGAGCATACTCATATCTGTTTTGATTTTTGGATTAATCGTATTTATCCATGAATTAGGACATTTTTTATTAGCTAGAAAAGCAGGCATACTTGTAGAGGAATTTGCTATTGGTATGGGACCCAAGATAATAGGCAAACAGTCAGGTGATACACTGTATTCTATCCGAGCGATACCTTTTGGTGGTTATTGTAAGATGCTCGGTGAAGATGAGGCAGTAGATACAGACGGGCGATCTTATTCAGAGAAGAGCGTTTGGAAGAGGTTTTCAGTTATTATTGCAGGACCTATGTTTAATTTTATATTAGCATTTGTTTTTGCGATTATATACCTGTCAATTGTTGGAACGACATCTAGAGAAGTGGCCCAAGTACCAGAAGAATTACCAGCCTATGAAGCAGGTATTGAAGTTGGTGATGTGATTGTTGGTTTTAACAACCGCTTCATTATGGCACCTTCAGAACTTAGAATCTATTTAAACAATGAAAAACCTGATGTTGCTAGCATAACTGTAAAAAGAGATGGTGAAAAGCTGACATTTGATATGATACCTCAAGTAGATGATAATGGTATTTATAGAATTGGTGTGGCATTTGACATAGTAGATACAGGTAACATACTTGACTTAGTTAAATATGCAGTTGTTGAGATTGCTTATTGGATTAGAATTGTCATCTATTCATTAGGATTATTGATTACAGGTGGTGTCTCTGGTCAGGATGTTGCAGGACCTGTTGGTCTTGTTAGTGCTATTAATGAAGGTTATACGGATAGTATTCAGTATGGTTTTAGAACGGTTGTAGCAACCCTTTCCTTCTACGTGGTTCTCTTGAGCTCAAATCTTGGGGTTATGAACCTATTACCAATACCTGCACTTGATGGAGGTAGACTGGTCTTCATCTTAATTGAAGCAGTTAGAGGTAAAGCGGTAGATCCGGATAAAGAAGGTCGTATTCACTTCATTGGATATGTTCTATTAATGGGCCTTATGGTGTTAGTCTTGTTTAATGATATCACCAAACTCTTTCAGTAAATGTGAAATTCAGACATTTGAGATATTGACTGAAAACATAGGCTGTGTTACATTATGAACAGATAAGCTGTGACGACGGGAAGTCGTGAAGACGTGTGAAGAAAAGAGGATTAATATGAAACCTACATTTTCAAACTTAGAAGTACTACAATTTGCTATCTCTATGGAAGAGAGTGGTATTGTTTTTTATGAAGAACATGCCAAGAAGGCAAAGGGAGAAGTTAAAGAGCTTTTTCTCAAACTAGCAGATGATGAACGTAATCACGCTGCATATTTCCAAGATTTATACGATGCAAGCAAAAAGGAATCAGGCGCTTTTGAGTATATGTTTGATGAGAATGTGACATCATTCTTTAATGACTATGCTAAAGCTGAAGGCTTCTCAAGAGATGTGACTAAGATAGTGACAACTCAAGATGCTATTGCTGAAGGTATAGCAACTGAAGCTATTACAATTGCTTATTATGAAGACATTCTTAAGTATGCTAAAGGTGAAACAGCTAACACCCTTAAGAAGCTCATTATCGAAGAAGAAAGACATCTTGAGAAGTTAAAGAATTTAAGAGTTGAATAGAGAAGATATTAGGACAGGTGCTAAGCACCTGTCCTTTCTTTTTAATAACGGCTAAATTTCATTATATTACGAAGATGGTGTAAAAGTTGCAAAGTCTATTTATTATTTGGTATAATATAGATGGCAGAAAACTTTTTCTAAATGTAACACCAAACGGAGGTGAACCTATGATTCTTCATACAGAATCTATGGCTAGAGAGAATGGAGAGATAGATTTAATAGGTACGAGAGAAGCGCAGACCAAGACTTATTTATATGAACGTTGGCAGGAAACCTTAAACTTAATGGGATCGATGTATGACAATGCAACCGTCATATGTTTTAATATTTTACCGGAAGGTTATGAACCTCTTATTATGAATGATCATGCCGATGATTACTATAATGTAAGCAGAATTTACGAGACTAGAGGTATGGACTTTATTGACTTAATCCGTGGTTATGGCAGGATGATTATGATAGAAGATGCCTTGACAGATGAACGGGTTCGATCAGCTAAAGAATTAGAGTTAGGATACAGAACTCAAGTTGGCATGCCTATATACAATGAATACCAGGAGATTACAGGCATATTTATGATGCTGATAAAAGAACCTCAGTCTATTGAGAATGACGATGTTAGGAAAATCACTTGGTTATCTACAGGTATCGAGGAGTCCTTAAAATACTTAAATGTTGAACATGAAATTGAACAGATCAGGAACATTGACCCACTTACAAGATTAGTAAGTCGAGAAAAAATGATGGCTATTGTTAAAACTGAGTTTGATCGTAGTATGAGGTCAAGTATGCCATTTTCAATGGTGTTAATAGATATTGATAATTTTAAGAGTATCAATGAAACCTTTGGACATGAGGCAGGCGACCGTGTGTTAAGAGAATTTTCTGAGCTCATTCTTTCTAGGATTAGAATGGTAGATACGGCATGTCGCTGGGATGGAAATGCTTTTGCTATTTTGTGTCCACAAACAGAAATGATTGGTGCTAACCAGTTGGTTAATGACTTGTTTTCCAATCTAACACACCATATTTTCCCTAATGTAGGAAGATGTTATTTCTCTATGGGTATTGCAGATTATTCACCAGAAGATTTAAGTGTAAGTGATATGCTTCTTAGATTAGACAAAGCCTTATACAGAGTCAAAGCCTTCGGTGGTAATAGCCATGTGGCTCGATATCACCAGTGATTATAGGCCTAGAAAGTCATTGCTTTTTAACCCTCATGAGGGTACAATTATAGAGTCGAAGTTTTGAGAAAGCGTACACTTGCTTGACGAGGGTACGCTTTATTTTACCCAGAAGCATTGTCTATTAAGGAGATTTTATGTATAGAGATCACACAAAAGTTATTAAGGTTGGTCATGTACCTGTTGGTGGAGGATCACCCATATCCATTCAATCAATGACCAATACTAAAACGGAAAATGTTGAAGAGACGGTCGCTCAGATTCTTGAGCTTGAAGCTGCAGGCTGTGACATCATTCGAGTTGCTGTGCCTAATATGGACGCAGCCAAAGCAATAAAAGAAATAAAAGAACAAATTCATATACCTTTAGTTGCAGATATACATTTTGATTATAAATTAGCAATAGAATCAGTTAAGAATGGTGTAGATAAGATTCGTGTCAACCCGGGCAATATTGGGTCTAAGGAAAGGCTTGAAAAAGTCGTTCAAGCTTGTATCGAACACCAAGTCCCAATTAGAGTTGGTGTGAATAGCGGTTCCCTTGAGAAAGAACTTTTAGAGAAGTATGGACATCCAACCGCTGAGGCATTAGTTGAAAGTGCGACGAATCAATGTCGCGCTATAGAAGCATGTGGATATGATAACTTAGTGGTGTCCATTAAGTCTTCAGATGTGGCGACTTCTATAGAGGCATATACACTAGCAGCCAAGTCTTTGCCATATCCTCTTCACTTAGGGATAACAGAGGCAGGGACAACTTATGCTGGGACTATTAAGTCTTCGGTAGGGCTAGGTGCTCTATTGGCAGCTGGTCTAGGAGATACTATAAGGGTGTCCTTAACAGACCATCCAGTAGAAGAAGTTAAAGTAGCAAAGCAGATACTATCCAGCCTTAACTTAAGAAATGATGGTATTAAGATCGTATCATGCCCAACCTGTGGGCGTACGGATATTGATTTAATAGGCATTGCCAATGAAGTTGAAGTTAGATGTGCTGATATGAAATTACCAATCAAGATAGCTGTTATGGGTTGTGTTGTAAATGGTCCAGGAGAAGCTAAAGAAGCAGATCTTGGACTAGCAGGTGGTAAAGGCGTTGGGATCATCTTCAAAAAGGGTGAAATCATTCGTAAAGTTGCAGAAGCAGACCTTGTGGATGCGTTGATGGAAGAAGTTATGACACTTAAAGGGGAATTACTTGACTAAAAAGATCACTGAAGTATTTAAAGGTATTGCCTTAACAGGCCAACTTAGAGGTACATTTGATCAAGCTTATGTGGAAGATGTCTACATGAATGAAGATCAATCTAAACTATATATACAGTTGGTATTATCAGAAATCGTTCACCCCCAACTACTGGAAGCACTTAGTGCCAAGATCCTTGAGTTTCTGGATGAAAGTGATTTAAAAGTCATTGTTAATGAACGCTACCAACTACAATTCAATTTGGCTTTCCCTCAACTATTTGAGTTTTATAAACCTTGTTTATTACACTTGATTAAGAAGGAGAGTCCTTTTGGTGCGGCCAAAATTGGCACCATTGAACCAGAAGTAACAGATGAAGGTCTTGTTTATGAGCTTGATGAATTTGACTATAACTATGTTAAGAACTATAACATTGAACAGTTTATGACCCATGTCTTTAAACAAAAGTTTCATATAGATATTAAAGTTGAGTTTGTCTTAAAAGAACGTCATCATACTGTTTTTGAAGAGTTTGTTCAATCTCGTAAAAAAGAAGAAATGAAGATTATGGATGATCTTAACTTAAATCCTAATGCTAAAGGGTCTAAGTCTAAAGAGGTTAAGGCAGCTGAGCCTGTTGGAAAAGGTAAGAAAAAAGAACTGCCAGCCAATCTTATTGTTGGTCGTCGTGGTATCAGCGGTTTTGTGACCAACATCAAAGATATGAGTGGCGATTATGACAGCATTATTATTGAAGGTTATGTTCTAAATCAAGACGTTAGAATTACCCGTTCAGAGAAAGCACTCCTTATTCTGGATGTGACCGATTATACAGATTCCATTACCTGTAAAGCTTTTGTTAAAAAGGAAATTTTTGATGAACGTGTATCAGGTATGCTTAAGAAGAATATGTTTGTAAGAATAGAAGGTCGTGTTCAATTTGACACCTTCTCCAATGAACTTGGTATTATGATTAATGCCATGGAAGAAATAGAGGACTTTAGAGAGAAGAAACAGGACCTAGCTAAAGAAAAACGTGTGGAGCTCCATGCCCATACAATGATGAGTGACATGGACGGTCTTGTCAGTGCCAAGGCCCTTGTGAAAAGAGCAAAGGACTGGGGTCATAAAGCTATTGCCATTACAGACCATGGTGTTGTTCAATCATTCCCTGAAGCCTTTCATGCCATTACAAAGGAAGAAGAATTTAAAATCTTATACGGTGTTGAAGCTTATCTAGTAGATGACCTTAAGGAAATCGTACGCCATCCAAAGGGGCAGAACCTTAAGAGTGAATACGTGGTTTTTGACCTTGAAACTACCGGTTTCTATGCAGGTAAAGACAAAATCACAGAGATTGGTGCTGTCAAAATCAAGGGTGGTAAAGTAGTGGACCGTTATGGTACTTTTATTAATCCGGAACGAAGCATTCCACTAAAAGTACAGAAGATTACTGGCATTGATATGATGATGGTAAAAGATGCACCTACGATAGAAGAGAAACTAACAGATTTTCTTGATTTTTGTGGGGATGCGATCTTAGTAGCCCATAATGCGGATTTTGACATGGGTTTTATTGAGGTTTTTGCTAAAGCCCAAGGTATCCTTGTTGAGAACACTGTTCTGGATACATTAGAACTTGCAAGAATCTTTTTCCCGAAGATGAAGAATTATAAACTTGGGACTCTGGCAAAACATTTCAAAGTGCCTCTAGTCAATGCACATAGAGCAGTAGATGATGCCGAAGCAACTGCTTGGGTACTCCTTAAAATGTTTGAACACATGAATCAGATTAACATACATACAATTGAAGGGATCCTTAACTACGCTAATAACTCTGAACGTGAAGTTAAGAAGTTAAGAGCAGCACATGCCATTATACTTGTTAAAAACTTAGTAGGCCTTCGAAACTTATATGAGATGATTTCAGAATCTCATCTTAACCACTTCTTCAGGCAACCTAAGATTCCTAAGAGTCTCTATAACAAGTTTAGAGAAGGTTTGATTATTGGATCAGCTTGTGAAGCTGGTGAGTTATATAAAGCGGTACTTGAGGATAAGCCTAAGGAAGTTATTGATCGTTTATGTGACTTCTACGATTATTATGAGATACAACCCATTGGCAACAATGAATTCTTAGTTCGTAACGAAGCGGTTGATGGATTTGAAGACTTAAGAGAAGTGAATAGAAGGATTGTAGCCCTAGGTGAAGAACATAACAAACCAGTTGTGGCTACTTGTGATGTTCATTTCTTAGATCCTGAAGATGAAGTTTATAGACGAATTCTAATGGCGGGTAAAGGGTTTGGTGATGCCGACAATCAAGCACCTCTTTTCCTTAGAACAACCAATGAGATGCTTAGTGAGTTTAAGTATCTAGGAGATGAGAAAGCATACGAAGTTGTTGTAACTAATACCAATAAAATAGCAGATATGATTGAGAAAATAGAACCAGTGCCACCTGATAAGTATCCGCCGGTTATTGAAGGTTCTGATACTGAGCTTAGAGAAATATGTTACCAAAAAGCCCATGAGATCTATGGACCAGATCTACCAGCTCAAGTAGAAGAGCGTTTAGAGAGAGAGTTACATTCTATAATTTCAAATGGTTTTGCCGTTATGTATATTATCTCTCAGAAGCTTGTTTGGAAGTCCATTGAAGATGGTTACCTAGTTGGATCAAGAGGGTCGGTAGGGTCTTCTTTTGCTGCAACAATGTCTGGGATTACAGAGGTAAATCCTTTGGCGGCCCATTATATATGTCCAGAGTGTCATTATGTTGATTTTGAATCTGAGCGTGTAAAAGCCCATTCGGGTAACTCCGGTTGTGACTTGCCGGATGCTAATTGTCCTAAATGCGGTCATGAACTGATTAAAGAAGGTCATGATATACCTTTTGAAACATTCCTAGGTTTCTACGGTGATAAAGAGCCAGATATTGACTTGAATTTCTCTGGAGAATACCAAGCTGAGGCTCATAAGTATACTGAGGTTTTATTTGGTGAAGGTCATGTCTTTAGGGCGGGTACTATTGGTACCTTGGCTGAGAAAACTGCCTTTGGCTTTGTTAAAAAGTATTTTGATGAGAAACAAGAATCTAAACGTATGGCTGAAATTAATCGTTTAGTACAAGGCTGTACTGGTGTTAGAAGAACCTCTGGTCAACATCCGGGTGGTATTATTGTTGTGCCTAAGAGTGAAAGTATTTATAAATTCACACCAATACAACATCCAGCCAATGACCAAACAACACCTATTATTACTACACATTTTGACTATCACTCAATTGACCATAACTTACTAAAGTTAGATATACTTGGCCATGACGATCCAACCATGATCCGAATGCTCGAAGACTTAACTGGCATGGACGCTACAACCATTCCACTAGATGAACCTAATGTTATGTCCTTATTCTCAAACCTTGATGCCTTAGACATTACATCTGACCAAATAGGTGGAACACCTCTAGGGTCTCTAGGTATACCTGAGTTTGGTACAGATTTCGTAATTCAGATGTTAATTGACACCCAACCCAAAACTTTTTCAGACCTTTGTCGTATCTCAGGTTTATCTCATGGTACAGACGTGTGGCTTAATAATGCCCAGGAACTGATCAAAGATGGCAAAGCCAACATTCAAGAGATTATCTCTACACGTGATGATATTATGACCTACCTTATTCATATGGGTGTTGAAAAAGGTCTGGCCTTTACAATCATGGAGTCGGTTCGTAAAGGTAAAGGCTTGAAACCTGATATGGAAGAAGCTATGTTAGAAGCAGGTATCCCGGATTGGTATATTTGGTCATGTAAGCAGATTAAGTACATGTTCCCTAAAGCCCATGCTGTTGCCTACGTTATGATGGCTTATAGGATTGCCTACTTTAAGGTACACCACAAGGAAGCTTATTATGCAACTTTCTTCAGTATCCGCGCCACTGACTTTAATTATGAAACTATGTGTCATGGTAAACATCAGTTGGAAGAACATCTGAATATTCTTAAGCAAAAGGAGAAGAGGGCTAAGTCACGAGAAATTGACCCAGCTACTGGTGCTCCGACGAAGTTTACGAAGAAAGAGAAAGATACAATTAAAGATATGAAGTTGGTACAAGAAATGTATGCGAGAGGTATAGAGTTCTTGCCTATTGATCTGTATACAGTGGATGCCAAGAAATTCCAGATTATTGATGGTATGATTATGCCAGCCCTTAGTGCACTTCAAGGGATGGGTGAGAAGGCGGCAGAGAACCTTGTTATTGAGAGGGATAAAGGAAAGTTTATCTCTATTGAAGACATGCGTGAACGTACTAAGATATCTAAGACGGTTATTGAGATGATGAAGAACAATGGTATTCTTGATGGTATGCAGGAGAGCAATCAGTTGTCATTGTTTTAGAGCAGTCGGATAGTTAGATAGTCAGTTAGTTAGACGGTTAGATAGTCAGACGGCTAAATAGTTGAATACTTAGATGATTCAGTCATCCTGAGGAGGCGTACTTTGCCGACGTGAGGATCTAAAGAAATTAACACGGATAAAGGATCAGATGACACAGATAAAAGATATGATGGAGTAATATAAGAATACTTGATTTATGATTCTTCTTTCTGCGTTCTTAGCTTTTTCTGCGGCTTACTTATTTATACATTTAAATCTTAATACTTATCATTTAGCCCTCAATAATCACTCGGCTAATCCCACCGCAAGAAATCTTGCAGATTGTATTTATTTAGTACAAGAAATCGACCGATTGTGCAAGATTATTGGTGTATTTTTGAAAGCTAATATGGTATACTACGCATAGAGTACATTGTATACAATGTTTGTTATTAAAATAACAATATATAGTGTAATATACTAATACATTTATGGAGGAGACGTTATGTTAACACTTGGTCAACCAGCACCAGATTTTACATTACCAAATCAAGACGGTAAAGAAATTACCTTATCTGATTTCAAAGGACAACGTGTCGTTCTATATTTCTATCCAAGGGACAACACGCCTGGTTGTACAACAGAAGCTAATGACTTCAAAGCAAATATTGAAGCCTTTAAAGCACTCAACACAGTTGTTCTTGGAATCAGCAAAGACAGTGTTAAATCTCACACAAATTTCAGTTGTAAATATGAACTACCATTTGATCTATTAAGTGATACAGAAATCGAAGTATGTAAGTTGTACGATGTCTATAGACTTAAGAAGATGTACGGTAAGGAAAGTATGGGTATTGTTAGATCTACTTTTGTTATCGACGAAGAAGGTATTCTTAAAGAAGTTTATGACAAGGTGAGAGTGAAAGAACACGTTAACAAGGTTCTTGAAGCAATTAAAGGATATTAATTTAAAGGCCTATGCCTTTAATGTTCTCTTTAGTAAGTCTAAAGGGAATATTGTACTTAATAAATGCATGACTAATTCATTAGTGTGTGTCCAAATTAGGTATGATATAATATATAGCGGTAGACCTGTAATAGGCACACTAGCCTTAAAAAGCACATTTTTGAGGATGGTGTGAATGTTATGGGATATGCCTGTGAAAAAAATCAATCTTTTATATTTTTATGGAGGTAATGAAAACATGGCTAACAAAGTATTTAAGTCAATGGATGGTAACATGGCAGCTGCTTACGTTGCATATGCGTTTACAGATGTTGCTGCAATCTATCCAATTACGCCATCATCAAACATGGCAGAGTACACAGACGAATGGGCAGCCCATGGTCAAAAAAACATTTTTGGACAAAGTGTTTTAGTAACAGAATTACAATCTGAGGGTGGAGCTTCAGGTGCCGTTCATGGTTCACTTCAAGGTGGAGCATTAACGACTACTTACACTGCATCTCAAGGTTTACTACTTATGGTTCCTAACATGTACAAAATGGCAGGTGAGTTATTACCAGCTGTATTCCATGTAAGTGCCCGTGCAGTAGCGACTCACGCATTATCAATCTACGGAGACCATTCAGACGTTATGGCTGCAAGACAAACTGGTTTTGCTATGCTTGCTTCTGGTTCAGTTCAAGAAGTTATGGACCTTGGTGGTATTGCTCACTTAGCAGCAATCAAGTCAAGAGTACCTTTTGTACACTTCTTTGATGGTTTCAGAACTTCTCACGAAGTACAAAAAGTTGAGCAAATCGACTACAGCGTATTCGCAGACTTAGTGGATATGGACAAAGTTGCTGAGTTCCGTGCTAGAGCACTTAACCCAGAGCACCCTGTTACTCGTGGTACAGCTCAAAACCCAGATATCTTCTTCCAAGCTAAAGAAGCATCTAACCCATTCTATACAACTGTTCCTGATACCGTAGCTGATTACATGGCTCAAATTTCAGAAATAACTGGTAGAGAATACAAGCCATTTAACTACTATGGTGCACCTGATGCTGAGAACGTTGTTATTGCAATGGGATCTGTAACAGAAGCTCTTGAAGAATTAGTAGATTACTTAAATGCAGCTGGTGAAAAAGTTGGTCTTCTTAAAGTTCACCTTTACAGACCTTTCTCAGCTAAATACTTCTTTGATGCAATGCCTGCATCAGTTAAGAAGATTTCAGTTCTTGATAGAACTAAAGAGCCAGGTGCTATTGGAGAACCATTATACGTTGACGTTAGAGCATTATACTACGACAAAGCCGTTAAGCCAGTTATCGTTGGTGGACGTTACGGTCTTGGATCAAAAGATACAACACCTACGATTCTTAAAGGTGTATTTGATAACCTTAAAGCTGATGAGCCTAAGAACAACTTTACAATCGGTATCGTTGATGACGTGACTAACTTATCATTACCAATCGGTGAAGATATTGTTACTGAGAACGAATCAGCAATCAGATGTAAGTTCTGGGGTCTTGGTTCAGATGGTACAGTTGGTGCCAACAAATCTGCAATCAAAATCATCGGTGACAAAACTGATATGTACGCACAAGGTTACTTCTCATATGACTCAAAGAAATCTGGTGGTATCACAGTATCTCACTTAAGATTCGGTAAAGAGAAGATCCGTTCAACATACTTAATCAACGATGCAGACTACATTGCATGTCATAACCAATCATACGTTGATAAATATGAACTTCTTAAAGGCCTTAAAAAAGGTGGTAAGTTTGTACTTAACACTCAATGGTCTCCAGAAGAATTAGAAACTCACTTACCAGGTGAGCTTAAGAGAGCAATTGCTACAACTGAATGTGAATTCTACACTGTAGATGCAACAGACATTGCTGAAGAAATTGGTCTTGGAAACAGAATCAACATGGTAATGCAAGCTGCTTTCTTTAAGTTAGCTAACGTAATGCCAATTGAAGATGCTGTTAAATACCTTAAAGAAGCGGTTGTTAAATCATACGGTTCTAAAGGTGAGAAGATTGTCAACATGAACTATGCTGCAATCGACAAAGGTATTGATTCTCTAGTTAAGATTGATGTACCTGCTGCTTGGGCCACTGCTGCTGATGCAGAAGTTGCTGAAGTTGATGCACCAGACTTCATTAAGAACGTTGCATTCGTAATGAACGCTCAAAATGGTGATGTACTTCCTGTATCTTCATTTGAAGGTAGAGAAGATGGTACTTTCCCAATGGGTATCTCAGCTTACGAAAAACGTGGTATCGCTGTTAACGTGCCAGAGTGGCAAATTGACAACTGTATCCAATGTAACCAATGTTCATTTGTTTGTCCTCACTCAGTAATTCGTCCATTCTTACTTGACGAAAACGAGAAAGCAAATGCACCAGAAGGTTTCGAAACTAAGAAAGCAATTGGTAAACAATTCGCTGGATTCGAATACAAGATTCAAATTTCTCCACTTGACTGTACAGGTTGTGGAAACTGTGCTGATATCTGTCCATCAAAAGAGAAGTCATTAATCATGAAGCCTCTTGAAGGTCAAATGTCAGAAGTTACTAACTGGGAGTTCGCTCACAATAATGTAACTTACAAAGACAGCATGATGGGTCTTAACACTGTAAAAGGTAGCCAATTCGCTCAACCATTGTTCGAATTCTCAGGCGCTTGTGCAGGTTGTGGTGAGACACCATACCTTAAAGTTGTAACTCAACTTTACGGAGATCAAATGATCATTGCTAACGCTACTGGATGTTCTTCAATCTGGGGTGGTTCAGCTCCTGCATCAGTATTCACGCAAGACGCTGATGGTAACGGACCAGCATGGGCTAACTCATTATTCGAAGATAACGCTGAGTATGGTTATGGTATGGCAATGGGTATGAAGCAAATTAGAGCATCTCTTGAGATGAACTTAAATACACTTATCGGTTCAGACGTGCCTGCAGAAGCTAAAGCTGCATTCCAAGACTGGATTGAGAAGAAAGAAGATTCACTAGGATCTAAAGAAGCTGCTAAAGCTGTTAAAGAAGCACTTGCTACTTTATCTTCAGAAGACGCTGCTACAGCTAGAATTATCGCTGACGTTAAGTCAAAAGATTCATTCTTAGCTAAGAAATCACAATGGATTGTTGGTGGTGACGGATGGGCTTATGACATCGGTTATGGCGGACTTGACCATGTACTTGCATCAGGTGAGAATGTAAACGTACTTGTATTTGATACAGAAGTTTACTCAAACACTGGTGGACAAGCTTCTAAAGCAACACCTACTGCAGCAGTTGCTAAATTCGCAGCTAGTGGTAAAGATGTTAAGAAGAAAGACCTTGGTATGATTTGTGCTACATACGGTTACGTATACGCAGCTCAAGTTGCTATGGGTGCTAACAAGAACCAATTCATGAAAGCTTTAGTTGAAGCAGAAGCATACGATGGTCCTTCAATCATCATCGCTTACGCTCCATGTATCGCTCATGGTATTAAGAATGGAATGGGTAAAACTCAACTTAGAGAGCAAGAAGCAGTTGACGCTGGTTACTGGCACTTATGGAGATACAACCCATTATTAGCTGAAGAAGGTAAGAATCCTTTCACATTAGATTCTAAAGAGCCAACAGCTGACTTCCAAGAGTTCTTACTTGGCGAAGTACGTTACACATCATTACAAAAGACTTTCCCAGAGCAAGCAGAAACATTGTTTGTTAAAGCTGAGAAAGACGCTAAAGAGAGATACGCTTCTTACGTGAGAATGGCAAGAAACGACTAATCTAACTTATAGTATTTACAATGTGGGGTGCGAGCTGAGCTCGCGCCCCTTAATTTTAATCTTGCACGATGTTTTTTTGCAAATAGTGTTGACTTATAGTGATGTATGTAATAAAATGGTGTCAACAAACAGATGATAAGCGGTGTTAGTAGAGAATGATTATCGCTTAAAGTCTGTAGAAAGAAACGTTTATTAATGCTATAATAATAACTAGTAATCTTACTAAAGATAAGAAATAGGAGGAAAAGTAAATGAGTAAATATGTTTGTGTAGTATGTGGTTATGTATATGATCCAACAGATGGTGACCCAGATAACGGTGTTGCACCTGGAACAGCTTGGGCTGATGTGCCTGAAGAATGGTTATGTCCATTATGTGGCGTAGGTAAAGACGAGTTCGAAGAGGAGTAAACCTTGAAAGCTAGAGAGATAAAGAAAGGCATCTACTGGGTAGGTGCTATAGATTGGGATTTAAGGAATTTTCATGGTTATCTAACACAAAGAGGGTCTACTTATAACGCTTATCTAATTATTGATGAGAAAGTTACCCTAGTGGATACAGTTAAAGACTATTTAACTGAAGAAATGTTTGAACGTATAGAGACGATCATTGATCCATCAAAGATTGATTACATTGTTTCTAACCACGTTGAGATGGATCATTCAGGGGCAATACCTGCTGTACTTGATAGAGCACCTAATGCAACAGTTGTTGCGTCGCCAAATGGTGTACGTGGACTTAAGGAGCATTATGGAGATTCTATTAACTATCTTGCTGTTAAGAATGGTGATTCATTAGATTTAGGTGAAAGATCAATTGATTTTGTCCTAACACCAATGATTCACTGGCCTGACAACATGGTGGGTTATATGCCTCAAGAAAAGTTATTATTCTCAAATGATGCCTTCGGACAACATTTGGCTTCGTCAGAAAGAGTTGATGAAGAGTATCCAGTGGATGTAATTATGGAAGAAGCAAGAAAATACTATGCTAATATCGTATTGCCATTTGGCATTCAAGTGCAAAAAGCACTGGTTGACGTTAGCAAACTTGATGTAGAAATGATTGCACCAAGTCATGGTATTATCTGGAAGAAGTACATTAGTGAAATCGTTGCAGAATACACAAAATGGGCTTCTAACAAGACAGAGAAGAAAGCGGTTATATGTTACGATACTATGTGGGATTCCACTAAGAAACAAGCATATGCAATTCAATCTGTACTTGAAGACAAAGGTTATTCTACATCTGTTTACAATGTAAGTTTAACCCATATTTCTGATATTATGACAGATATTATCACTGCAGAGTATGTGTGTGTTGGTTCTCCAACGTTGAACAACAATATGTTGCCAACTGTTGCAGCCTTCTTAACATACCTAAAAGGTCTAGCACCTAAGAATCGTAAAGCAATTGCTTTTGGTTCTTATGGATGGGGTGGACAAAGTATCGGTCAAGTAGAGACCATACTTAATGAGTCTGGATTTGATGTTAAATCAGTTCAGAAATCTAAGTACATTCCATTTAAAGAAGAGCTTGATCGTATTAAAGCTGAAATATCAGAGATTGTTGAATAAGAGTTATCGAAAGTCATCCGTAAGGATGACTTTTTTGCTGAGTGAATTCTAGTGTACTTGTCGGTGAGAACCCTTCTAGACCCTATTATTCCTTACGCCAGCAGTTAATACCTCCATGTATGAGAATGCTGGACTCGACATCCGTGTCTCCCTGCTTCAGGAACAATAGAGCCTAAAAGGAACCCCTCCTCGGTTTCGATAGTCTAATTTAAGGAGTATTGTATTGAGAAAAGATTGAAAGATACAATACACTTGATTCATGAGGGTTAATCGGTTAAACTGGTTGTAGTAGAATTAGGAGGTAGAAATATGTCAAATCAGTATTTTAATGGGTTAATTGAGGAAATGTCAGCCTTAGAGGCTGTTGTAGCTATAACACTTGGTGGCTCCAGGGCTACTGGGCGAGCAGATGCTACATCTGACTATGATGTTTACATTTATGCGAATGAGGAAGTCCCATATGATGACCGTAAAAGGATAACAGATACCTATTGTCGTTATATGGAACTTGGTAATACATATTACGAGTTCGAAGATGATGGGCAATTGAAAGATGGTGTAGTAATAGAGATGATTTATCGTAAGGTAGATGATTTTGAACAAGCGCTTAAAGTCCATATGGTAGATTATATCGCTTATGGTGGTTATACAACATGTTTCTTATCAAATCTTCAAGAAGGATTGATTCTATATGATCCTCAAGGTATTATTGATCGTTTGAAAGATAAGTATCATGGTTATCCTAAAGAGCTTAGACAAAATATTCTAATTAAAAATAGGGAACTGCTTTCGGGCAAGATACCATCCCTAGATGATCAGATACTAAAAGCAGTTCAACGAGAAGATCTACCAAGTGTTAATCATAGGATTGCAGAATTTCTAGCTAGCTATTTTGATATTATCTTTGCTCTAAATTATGTTACCCATCCAGGTGAAAAGAGAATGTTGGATATAGCCACTGATAGCTGTGACTTATTACCACCAAATATGGTGTCGGACGTACAAGCTTTAGTTAGGTGTGTTGGTAGAGAAACGGCTTATGTTAAACAGATACTACAGAGTTTAATTGAAGAAGTGGATGTGCTCATTAAACTTGAAAATTAAACCGCATTATATATACGCCATTAAGAAGTAGATTTAGCTTTTAAAGTGAAAATTAAAATTATTGGATTCTAGAAACGACATTTATATGACCGCTAAAGTCTTTGAAATAAGGCTTTAACGGTCTTTTTTACTATTTAGATATTTTTTTGAGCATTACTATTGCCAAACCGAATAGCACATGCTATAATAAAGCAAATGAACGAAGAAACCGTACATATTATACGTTATAAGAGGAGAAGATTATGAGCAAAATATATAATAACCTAGTAGAATTAGTTGGTAATACACCAATTGTAAAATTAAACAGAATTGCACCAGAAGGGTCAGAGATTTACGTTAAGTTAGAATCTTTTAACCCAGGTGGAAGTATCAAAGATAGAATTGCTAAGAACATGATTGAAACAGCTGAAGCTGAAGGTGCTCTTAAGCCAGGAGACACAATCATTGAACCAACAAGTGGTAACACTGGTGTAGGACTAGCATTTATTGGAGCAGTTAAAGGATACGATGTTATCTTAACAATGCCTGATACAATGAGTTTGGAAAGACGTCGATTGTTAAAGGCCTATGGTGCTAAATTAGTTTTAACACCAGGATCTGGTGGTATGAAGGCTGCGATTAATAAAGTAGAAGAACTTAAAGCAGATTATCCAAACCACTTTGTACCACAACAATTCCAGAACCCTAACAACCCTGATGCACACCGTAAACATACTTCTAAAGAGATTTACGAAGCTTTTGGTGATGATCTTGATATCTTCATTACTGGTGTTGGTACAGGTGGTACAATTACCGGAAATGGTGAAGTATTAAAAGAGAAGATCAAGGGCATTAAAATCATCGCAGTAGAACCTTCTGGTTCACCAGTCTTATCAGGTGGTAACCCTGGACCACATAAGATTCAAGGTATTGGTGCTGGCTTTATTCCAGATGTACTTAACACTGATGTTATTGATGAAGTTGTAAAAGTTGATAATGACAATGCATTTGATTTCATGAGAAAATTAGCGAAGGAGGAAGGTCTTTTGGTAGGAATCTCTTCTGCAGCAACTGTTCAGGCAGCTATTGAGGTCGCTAAGAAAGAAGAGAACAAAGGTAAAAAGATACTTGCTATGTTAATGGATACTGGTGAGCGTTACTTATCAATGGACATATACGAATAAGATGAATATTTCTAATAAGGCAAAATACGGCATTAGAATTATGTTATATATAGCCCTTGAGTCTGGAGATACCATTACAGTTCAAGATATATTTAACAAAGAAGATGTGTCAAAGCGTTACTTAGAGCAAATCTTTGCTGAACTTAAGAAGAATGGTTTGGTACATAGTATAAAAGGTAAACATGGTGGTTATTTCATCTCAAAATCATTAAATGATATAACACCGCTAGATATTATCGTAGCCATAGAAGGTGAAGGTAATATAGGTGAGTTACCAACCGAAGGAGATAAAGAACTAGAGAATGTCCTTCAAGAACAATTGTGGGGACCTTTGCAACAAGATATTAAATCATTGTTGTCTAGTGTTACCCTTGAAGACCTACTTTCTGATTACAATCAGAGACAGGCCAATATGTTCTATATTTAATGTTAATCAAAAGCGACAATGCACGTAGGTGCATTGTCGCTTTTTAGTTGATAAACGCCTGTTTAATACAATTTGTTCTATATCATAACAAGGTGTATAATAGTAGTAGGCTAAATGGGATGTTACAAGGAGGTAGACATGAAAACGATACATTATACAGTGGTTATTAATGCACCTATTGAACATGTTTGGCAAATTCTATGTACAGAACAAGGAGTGTCTAGCTACATGGCACCCAATTACAAAGTGAGCTTTGAAGTAGGTGGTCCATTTGAGATCTATTTTGATATGGACCAAGCTGAAGGTTTAAGAGGCTCAGAAGGTATGAAGATACTATGTTATGAAAAAGAGACTCGTTTTGGTTTTACATGGAACAACCCACCATCCATACCTAGTATTAGAGGACAACACACAGCTGTCTTTATTGAGTTAGATTCACATGGAACAGAGAAGACAACAGTGAAGTTTTACAACACTGGTTTTGGTGACAGCATTGACTGGGTAAATGCCTATGGTTATTTTATTAGAGCATGGGGACAGATTGTTCTTCCAAGACTGGTTTATGCATGTGAAGTAGGTCCCTATCCATGGGACGTGGAAGTTGATATGACTGAATATATGGAGCGAATCGTTGGATAGTGGTATGGATTTAAGAAAATTATATTTTGATATAAAAAAGAGGATGTACCTGCTAGGTGCATCCTCTTGTATTGTTTACTCATTTAAATTTCAAACTGATATCTAAAGCTTTAACTGAGTGGGTCAGTGCGCCAACTGAAATGACGTCAACGCCTGTTTGGGCAACGCCTTTAAGTCTCTCTAGAACCATGTTGCCACTAGCTTCAAGAATGGCTTTGCCATCTGTGATTGCAACGGCTTCTGTCATTAATTCATTTGTCATATTATCTAACATAATGATATCAGCACCAGCCTCTATAGCGGTTCTAAGACCATCTAAATCTTCAACTTCAACCTCAATCTTAGTCGTGTGAGGAATCTGAGACCTGATTTGTTTAACAGCTGTAGGAATGCCCCCAGCTGCTTTGATGTGATTGTCTTTAATCATCACTGCATCGGATAAACTGAATCGGTGGTTGTGTGATCCGCCTATACGTACAGCATATTTTTCAAGAGACCGTAAACCTGGTGTTGTCTTTCTAGTATCTACAATACGTGTGTCATAATCCTCAACTTCATCGGAATAGAGCTTGGACATGGTTGCAATACCACTCATTCTTTGGAGTAGGTTAAGGGCTAGACGTTCACCCATTAGTATAGATGCAAGTGGTCCTGTTATGTGACCAATTACTTGGGACGTATGAATTAAGTCACCATCTTTTACTGAATAATTAAGTTCAATGAGATCGTCCACTTCCTGAAAGACCATTGTCATAACATCTAGACCGCATATAACGCCTGACTCTTTAGCTATGAGTTGGACTTCAACTGAATGACGACTCTCTGTAATATTTTGTGATGTAATATCTCCGTGAGGCATATCTTCAAGTAGCCAAGCTCGGATGGAGGATCTTAAGTGATCCATATTGATTGGTCCTAACATGATGGGACTCCTTTTATCTTTGTTGATATTTGATGACAACCAAGGCTGTCGTGACTCATGGCATCTTTTGTAATCATTAGGGCTACTTGACACATGTGATAGGCCAGAGCAAAATCGATGCGCTCATATCGGATTGTTGATAGGTTGCTGAGCAATACTTCAAGTTTAGCCTTTGCCTGCTTTAGACTAAAAGTATCACGTCGTATGCCTACGTGTCCAGTCATGATTTTCTGTATTAGTCTCTTGTAATCAGCAGCGTCCGAACCATGAACACAGACCATATTTGCATAAGGTGTCTTAAGGACATCATGTGACACAGAGGATAAGCTATTTGTATCAGCAATAGTATGGGCAACCCTTTGACCATAAACTAAACACTCAAGTAGTGAGTTGCTAGCTAATCGATTAGCGCCATGAACACCGGATGAAGTAACTTCACCGCAAGCATATAAACCTTTAAGGGAAGTCCGCCCATCTAAGTCAACAACGATACCACCAATGGTGTAATGGGCAACAGGGTTCACAGGTACAAGGTCTGTCCCAAGTTCATAGCCTTCTTCAAGCAATTTTACAAATATATTCGGGAAGCGTTCCTTTAAGAACACCTTAGATAAATGTCTTGTATCAAGGTAAACACAGGGGTGTTCAGTATTTCGCATCACATCCACAATGGCGTTTGCAACCACATCTCTTGGAGCCAGTTCTAATCGATCATCAATATCTGTCATAAATCTATGGTTGTTTTTGTCAACTAACCTAGCACCTTCACCACGTAAGGCTTCACTGATGAGGAAATAGCGATTTCTTGAATGGTCAAAATAACCGGTAGGGTGGAACTGGATATAACGCATATCCCTAATCTTAGCACCAACTTCATCTGCCAGGGCCATTCCTAAGCCGACAACACCTCTTTGATTGGTTGTACTTTCAAAAAGATCACCAACACCACCTGTAGCAATAACGACATGGTCAGCAATGATCTGAGTGACTTGGTGTTGATTGGCACAGGTGACACCCACAATGTGATTGGATTCTTTGAGTAGAGATAGGGCTGTGGTGTTTTTATAAACACGTACGTTCTTCTTCTCAGCTAGAAGTAATTTTAGGGAGTTCATTAATTGTTTGCCTGTTTGGTCTCCGTTTATATGAACAACCCTCTTATGACTATGGCCACCTTCAAGGGTTACACTAATCTCACCATTGTCTCTGGTATCAAACTTGACACCAAGGTCAATTAAGTTCTGAATATGATTGGGTCCATCTTCAACAAGGGCAGTGACTGCGGCTAAGTCATTGACATAATGACCTGCTAGTAAAGTGTCTTCTTTATGGGCATCAAAAGAGTCTTGTTGAACAAGGCAAGAAGCAATCCCACCTTGGGCCAAAGAAGAGTTGTCTTTTGCATTGGATAAAACAATTATATTAAGATGTGGTGGCAAGTTTAGGGCCACGTAGATACCAGCTAGGCCAGCACCAACTATAACAACATCTGTTGTGATCATTAAATCTCCTTTTAGCTTAAAGCTAACATTTTATCAAGAGCCTCATAGGCTGGAATACGAATAGATTCATCTAGATGAACTTCATGTGTACCATTTGTAAGGCTTGAATGTATATCTTCTAATGTTGTACGTTTCATATTCTGACATAACAACTTAGTGGATGCGATATGGAATGTCTTGTCTGGGTTATCGGTCTTAAGTCTATGTAATACACCTTCTTCAGTTGCAATGATGAAACTCATAGAAGGAGACGTAGAAGCATAGTTGATGATGCCAGCAGTAGAACCAATGAAATCAGCAAGTTCTACAACGCTCGGATCACATTCTGGATGAACTAATACTTCAGCATCAGGGTGTTGGGCTTTCATTTCTTTGATATCTTCTGTCTTTAGGCGGTCGTGTGTAAAACAGTAACCAGGCCATAAGGTGATATTTTTGTCTTTAACTTGTGTGGATATATAGTGACCTAAGTTCTTGTCTGGTAAAAATAGAATGTTTTTTTGCTCAATCTTCTCCATAATGGATAAGGCGTTGGAGGAGGTGACACAGATGTCGGTTAATGCTTTGACGTCTGCTGAGGTATTCACATAAGATACGACATATTGGTCGGGATGTCTTTGTTTATGCATCTTAAGGGATTTGGCATCCACCATATCAGCCATGGGGCAACCAGCATTGGTGTTCGGTAATAGAACGGTTTTCTCAGGGCTTAAAATTTTAGCGGATTCAGCCATAAACTTAACACCACATATGATAAGGGTGTCTGCTTTAGAAGCTTTACCGTATTTTGCCATTGCCAAAGAATCACCTACAAAATCTGCTAAATCTTGAATGTCTGGTGTTTGGTAAAAATGGGCGATGATGGTTGCGTTTTTTTCTTCTTTTAACTTTAATATTTCATTTATTAACGATGAATTCATATTGTCTCCTAACTGTACAACTGTCTTGTCACAATTACATGGATTATAGCATAGATGCCTTGAATTATCAATGGAATTAACGCTGTAATTCCCTAAGAAATACTGCCCTTTTATATAGAATATGCTATAATTAGTGTAAGTCATATTAAGGAGGGTAGTATGAATACATCTTTTGATTTACAAGATGAGCAGAAGGAACTTGCACTTAAAGAGATAAAGCAGTTCTTCGAAGAGTATAGAGATGAAGCAATAGGGGATTTAGCGGCAATGTTAGTGCTTGATTTTATTACTGAGAAGTTTGGGCCGTTTTATTACAACATTGGACTTGCAGATGCTAAAACTTTCATCCAAGATAAAATAGAAGACATGTATAGTCTTGAAAAATAGAGCAGGCAATTGCCTACAATGAAGGAGCGATCAATTTGGAAACTCAAATGTGGAGAGAATTACTAATTCCATATCAACAAGCAGTTCAAGAGATGCAGGTTAAATTCGAAAGCATCGTTAATGAAAACCATAGATTAGGTCACTATTCACCAATTGAATATGTCACTGTTAGGGTTAAGAAAATCTCAAGTATTTTAGAGAAAGCAAAAAAGAAAAGCATTAGTCTAAGCAAAATAGAAGAAGAAATTGAGGATATAGCAGGTATTCGAATCATTTGTCAGTTCGTTGAAGATATTGAAACCGTCGTTGACTTGATTAAGAGCCGTAAAGATATGACCATTAAATATGAGAAAGATTACATCTCTAACACTAAGAGTAGTGGTTATAAGTCCTATCATATGATTATCTATTATGATGTTCATACAGCACTTGGTGAGAAACGTATACAAGCGGAAATTCAAATTCGTACTTTGGCCATGAACTTCTGGGCAACTATAGAACATTCCCTTAATTATAAGTACCGACATAACATTCCTGAGAACATCCGTCAGAGACTGGTGGGGGCAGCAGAAGCCGCTCATAACCTTGACCGTGAAATGTCCACGATTCGTTCAGAGGTTTTAGATGCACAGGATTCATTCCAGTTTAAGTCTAGTATTATAGCGGACATCCTTAATAATATTCAGAACATCAGTAAGGTTTCTAACGATGATGTTGAGATTACTAAGATACAAGATGAGTTTTATCTCTTGTGGGAAAAAGGTGATATTGAGGAATTAGTTGCTTACAATCGACGTCTTGATATCATAGCTGAGAATTATAAGGCACAGAGCCTAAATTTATAATGGAAGAGTGCATTTGATCTAAAAAATCTTGCATAATAATCAGATTAATGAAAAGGGCCTGTCTCAGAATGAAAAATCTGAGATAGGTCTTTTCTTGTGCATAGAAGTCATTATTTTGGTAGTATTAGTAGTTTTTAAACATGACTAATAAGAGGTCCTAAAACTTAGCACCTTATTATGAGATATTCACTTGCACATTTTATGCAGCATCTTTTTTAGACTTATGAAGTCTAGTTTTGAGCCTTCCATTTACTGTTTTTGAGTGGAGTTTGTTGATATTGTAACCAAAACACATGAGGAGGATTTCAGTCCTGACTTTCTCTTTTCCTCTCATGCTTACTCTTCTAAAGCTATAATCTTCTTTTAGTACACCAAAAGCACCTTCTACTTGTATAGATCTATTCATTCTGTAAAGAATACCTTTTTCACTTGTAATGTTTGCATGTGATTCTTGTCTCATTTCATAGAACTTTGTAGCTACCTCCAACCTACGATTACCCTTGGCCCTTGTACACTTCGACTTCACATTGCAGTTACTGCAATCTTCACACTCGTATACCTTTGATTGTGTTTCATAGCCAGAAGCAGAAGTTTTCTTTTTATCGTGAGTGTAATTAAGCTTCTTCTTGTTATGGCAAAGATAGTAATCACCTTCTTCACAGTAGGTCATATTCTCTCGTCGTCCGATTTTATTTTTGAAGCTACTTTTCTTTTGCTGTTCATAGTTAGATGGTTTGATATAGGCGGTTTGACTGTTTTGGGCTAAATGATTGTAGTTTTCTTCGCTCTCATAGCCTGCATCAGCTACGATATCTTTATGACGCACCTTTAACTGTGCCTGGATATGGTTAAGGAAAGGTACAAGGGTGAGCTGGTCGTTTCTATGGCTATAAGTTTCAGCGGCTATAATATACTCATTTTCTACACCAATCTGTAGGTTGTAGCCAGGCTTGAGCTGGCTGTTTCTCATATGATCTTCCTTCATAAGCATAAAAGTAGCATCTGAATCTGTTTTTGAATAACTATTACGACCATTAAAAAGTCTGGCAGCTAAGTTATAACGTTCTTGTCTTTCGAGGAAGGCTTGGACACTTTCATAATCTCTTTGAAAGGGTGTTTTTCTTTTTCCTTTACCATATACAAAGCTTAGCTGCTTATCTTCTTTGTATTGATCCATATAGTCTTTCATTTCTTTTAGTAGACTTAAATAGTCTTCACCACTTAGAGACCCACTAAAACCATAAACCTCTTTTAGGCTAATCAGCAGCTTGTCGACTTTTTCATGAAGCTTGATTTCATTCTTTTCAACTGCCTTTCGCCAAACAAAGGTATAACGATTGGCGTTAGCTTCAAGTTTAGTGCCATCAATAAAGAGGTGGTCATGCTGTATCTCTTCTAGGTCATAAAGAAGACTAATAAACTGATAAAACAAATCATCTACAACCAAGGGTAACCGTTCAGATCTGAATCTAGCTAGAGTATTGTGGTCTGGAACGCTTTCATCTTCTAGTAGCCACATATAGTTAATATCTCTTTTGCAAGCTTGTTCAAGCTTTCTTGTTGATGTTACAGTCTGTGAGGCACCATAAGCGAGTATCTTGAATAAAGTTTTTGGTGAGTTCTTTGGCTTTGAACCAAGCCTAGAGTAGGTATTATAAAGAGATGTGTAATCTAGCTCATCAGCAATCATGCTAAGGATTCTAACAGAATCATCATCTGGAATAAGCACTTCAAGATTAAGTGGCAAAGTGAGTTGTTTACTTGTCTTTATCATGGTATAATTCTCCTGTATTTTTAGGTTGTCAGATACCTTAATTATACAGGAAAACGGACCCTTTCAGGTGAGTAATCACATGAAAATCGTCCGTTTTTTCTTGCTTTTGAAAAGAGAGTGAAAGTCATTATGCTTTAGAAAAAGTGTTCTGATGGAGAGGTCATCCTTGCGGCATATATTTCAGACTTAAGAAACTAGAAATGGAAAGGTCCGCTTTAGATTTGCAACCCGGGAATCAGGTTATTTTTCGAAAGTATGATGGCTGAAGCGATTTATAAAACTAGATAAAAGAAAAAGGCAATCCCAGAATTTATTCTGAGACAGCCCCTT